>OGPT01000001.1_pt1 | contig 280201 bp, 376 predicted proteins | sample 1552951 | NCBI WGS metagenome assembly OGPT01 (sample SAMEA2580224, study PRJEB22360) | human gut metagenome | biome: human gut; feature: human-associated habitat; material: faeces | place: Denmark | collected 2008/2010
GGGTTATTCATAAATAATTACTTATTTAAGCCGCCATTATCATTCGACGGGTACTCTCCTGAGCAAAACTAAACACTCTATGCCTTACAAATTCGTGGCTTACTCCTCTATCACATACAAATCGAACCGTAATTCTTTTCTCATGTTCCTTACCAGGATTACAGATATATTCCAAATCCTCAAGCCAACCATTTTCTACTAATACTCTATAATTAGTAGTAACAAATCCGTTCCAAGTTCCCTTTTCGGCTTCTCCAGTACTATTAGCTACAGAATAAGGATTGCTGCAATACTTAAAATACTGTTGTCTAGAAGACATCGTTAGAAATAGATATACGGTACCATGCTCTAACATAGCTCCATGTCCAGACTTTACCATTCTCTCAACAAATTTTGCAGCAGAATCTAGAGTAATCTTGTCCTCTGATTTGTAACAGGTTCTTCCAGCTATTTCAATCTGTCTATATACAGTGTCAATAAGCTCTTGCCTAGCCATTTTAGGTCCTATTTCCATATCAGATGGAATGATTATGTTTCTAGGTTTCTGTTCTAAGATTTCAAAATATGGTTTAATTAGCTTCATTGTAATCCTTTGTTAGTTCATCATTAGTGTATTCATCTGCTTCATAGTCACTCATTGCCTGGTCATACCATGTCCAATTATCAACACCTGCCATTTCTAGACAACGCAACTTCCATCTATCCCTTAATAACTCTGCTAACTCGTCTTTTCTAATTAACTTCATTTCCATAGTCCTAGTTCTATACCTAATGCTTTATCCATGAAGCAATACGTTGTTCCGTCCTTTAATGTCCTGGTATTCGGCTTTATGTGTAATGCTAAAGGACAATCTTTATTAATTCCTGTAATATCTCCAGTTCTCCAAGGTTCTTTCTCAGATTTTTCTGCGTCGATGCCTATTATGAATAAGGCTTCATCCTTATACTTTGCACATTCCTTGCAAGCATGATCAGAATAACCTACAGTTTTTCCATGTAGACTCTTTACCTCTTTTGCAGCTTCTTCAGAAAGAAGGGAATTCATTATGATTCCCTCCTCTGCTATATTCCCACAAACTGGGCATAGGTAGTTTACTAAAGAGACCTCTAGTTCTTTCGACATCTCTTGCAAGCTTTATATCCTTGTTTACGAGCATCTGATAAAGATATTTTCTTAACTTCAGGATTGCGGGCCTTCAAAGAAGGACAATCCTTACTAGTATGATAAACACTGCCAGTCTTTGTTACATATACATCAGTATCTTCATAGTCAATACAACCACCAGTCGGATTTCCATTTTCGTCGCAATAAGCTCCACTATTAGCTAGAATTAACTTTCCGTTATCAGCCTCTATTACTTCGTCACCATTTTCTAAATACATATCCTCTACCTTTCTTAATGTTAAACTTTTTATTGAATGATAATCATGTCTTATATTTTGTTCTGCTTCATATTCATCTTCAGCAGTAGTCCAAACATTTTGATCATCCCCATAAGTATGTTCTATATGATATATAAATCTTTTCATTTTATTCCTCCGAAATAAGCTCTACCAGAGTGAGATTTCTAAAGGTCTCATTTAGAGACTTTCTAGCTTCCTCCTCACTTGGAGCTTCTATAGTAACTGTTTCTGCACATCTTTTCTTAAATTCTATATAATACGTATAGGTTTTCATCTTCTTAGTTTATTAAAAATTTTACTTAATATAATTATAAGCGCCATACATATCATAGCGGTGATATAATATAGCGTCAATGTAAAGAAACACAATCCTGCGGCTATAATAGCTATCCAGATTGGGCTAGTTATAATTAGTATGAGAATTACGATAAATTCTAACATAAAGTTTTATAATATAATAGGGTAGGATTATTATCGTGTATATCAATCTGGTCTAGTTGATATAATGCCAACTTCTGAGAAAATTGTTGTCTATCAAATCCATTAGATATAAGGTGATAACCATTAACAGTGGGAATTATATGCTTAATCCTATCTCCCTCTGCTCCTCTACATTCATTAATTAGAGATATTATCCTATTCCTATATTCGTCGTCTTTAGAATCTATATCAACAATCCACAACTTTTTATAATTAGAACTTCTACTGGCACCAGTAGCCCTGTCATATACAGCTATGCCCTGCCTAGTATTTCCATTCTTAATCAAGTCCGCAAATTGTTTAATAGACTCGCAAGCTATATCAAGAGTATTTCGAGGATTAATCCAAAAGTAAGCTCTAGCATTATTACTATTACACAAGTCCTTTATATATGACTCTTGTCTCAGAAATTCTTCCTTTGTAAAAAAGTAGAAACTTCTAATAGTTCTAGCACCAGATGTATAGGATGGGAGTTCTACCCCATCCTTCTTTCTTTGAATTATTTGAACGAAATAAAAATCATCTTTATCTACTAATCCATCAAATAGATTAGCTAAATATTCAAAATTGTCTACCATAAAATAAGTTGTTAAATATATTAGCACCTCCGAAGTAGTCAGGAACACATCTAGTTATAATAAGCTGTCTGAATGAATCTCCATGCTTCCTTTTAAGGTAATCTTCAAGTGAGCATTTAGCTATCAACTCATTGCTTTTATTTTTAACTATAATCTCTTTATCATAGAGTGTCTCACTATACAAGACTACATTATAATTGATCCTGTAATTCATTTTCTATATGTTTTTTAGCCTCACGCCTTGCTTTTTTCTTATCTACCACATCCATCATTATTTCTCCGTATTTTTTGAAATAGATTTCACCTCCCCATCCTTTCCATCCTTGAGAACCATAAGCTCTTCTTTTTCTTCTACGTTCTACCTTTCCCTCTTTATCAAGGTATGGAGTAGGGATTCTATTCTTCGGATTGTGTGCGGTAGGATGATGCTCCTTGTAAGTTCTACTCATGCTATAAGTTTTTCAATATATTCTCTATCCTCTCCTTTAAAGATTGGAATCTCATTATCAATAAACCAATAACTTCTTAAAGTTTGATTCATAGTCTGATGATATTTCTTTATACAGCAGCTTCCTCTTTTAAACTTAGTAGGATAATCATTCCAGTTAATTCCTTTCTCCTGAAATAGTAACTCTTGAATTTGATTAGAGTTTAGACCTTCCAACTGTTTGTGAGAGAAATGTGCCTGCCCAGCTGAAGAAATGCTGTTCCTCGTAGCATCCTGCTGTCTCCATAGGATACAATTAGTTACTTCCTCTTTTGGAATGTTAAAGCATCTAGCATCAAACATTGCTCCAGTTTTAAGAGAACGCTTATATGAGCTAGTCAATTCATCATCTAACTTTCCATTATAAGAAAGCTCTACGATTTGCTCTTGGAATCTTCTATTAAAAACAAGAGTTGCCATAGATGCTGCTACACTACACATCTTTTGGACATTATAATCAAACCAGGCGTCAGTAGTAAGTTTCTGATAGTCGATAAGTACTAAAGTAATTTCATCAGACTGTGTGTATCCTAAAACACATCCCTGAATATTCCCACATAAGTACTTCATTGTTTCTTGCATAGCATTACACATAGCCTCATCAAAGGGTTTATTAAAACCTCTTGTGAATGTGTGAAATGCTTTTCCATCCAGTCTTATAATAACTGGTGTACGTCTAACCAAAAATGTTTTAGAACGATTCTCATAATAAGATTTCATTCTATCTCCTAATTCATCTTTCATAGTTTTCTTTAGATATACTTATACTTCCTTCGTAGGCATTTCCAAAAATCTTATATTTAAAATCTTTATCTGGTTTTGTACAAATTATACAATAGTATGCATCTTGTCCTAGAGTCGCTTTTCCAGCATAAGAACATTTCCAACCTAGCATTTCCATCACTCTTCTTGCTGTAGAAAATGCTATATCTCCACCTCTAAACAATTCTGGCTCACCTTCCATAATTAGCGACAAATTCTCGGAAATACTTCTTATACTTTGAGTAATAATCTCTCCCCTGTTAACTAGTTCGGCATTATGCCACATAAGTTCATCCTTATCATTGTAAATCTCTCTAGTAGGACTTCCATTATTATCTACTGGATCTAACTCATCAATAACTTCATAGATTTGTTCGGAATCATAACAATCAACCTCTCCATACCTAACTTTCTCAACCGCCTCCTCTATAGTATTAGCTTCTACATCATAGAAGTACCTGTTCCAAGAGCGGGACAATATATCCTCATATAGTTTAAATTTTGTCATAGCTCACTGATTAAAATTTCAGAATCCAGGTCTTTTCCACTATAGTCAACAATCTTAAGTTTCCAGTTGCCAAGGAATCTGGCTTTACATACTTCCTTAGCTATGGCTATTACATCTTCAGGAGAATAGAAAGCGTTAGTCTTATCACCAACCTTATATCCGTTCCATCGTGAACCATCTTTTTCAATTTCCTCGGAAGTAACAGGCCTTACTAATTCTATTCTATAGAATCCAGCAGCTAGAGGATTTTTCTCTTCAGCCTCATATGTTTCCGTACACATAGTGTAAGTATTTGGGCTGTCCTCTGGACTGAAACTTACTCCATCAATGATAATATTACCATAATAATGAACTGCATTCCAACTTACTCCACGATAAGTAGTTACATCTAGTGTAACAGTTCTTGGAGAATTATTTCTAATCCAAGAACCTCTAGTGATGAATCCAGGAATAGAAATATCCAATCCTGCATCATCTCTAAATACTTCTGGGTAGTCTTTTCTGTCCCAACAATGTTCAATAGCTTCTTTTATATTCATATCACCTAGGAACTACGTCCAAATCAGTTATATAAAACGAATTATCATCTATATCCTTTTGCACAAAGTAGCCTCTAACCTCTACAGTCTCTCCGCTTAAGGTGTGTATCATAACCTCTCTGTCTTGGTCAAATTGCTCCAATATTTTAATTAATTGTCCTACTAACATTCCCATAGAGGATAATATTCATTATAGTGTAAACAAAACCTATATAATCTATTAGCTGCTTCAACTGGAGTATGACCATCCCATTCATCTGCTTTCCATCTTTCAGGAATATTAAACAGATTCCAATCCTCTATTCTGTAATGATTACTTACTTGACCAGTAGGAAGATAAGCCATAACTATGAACCATCCTCCTCCAAAGCATAGCTCTCCATCTGAGTGTCTATAAGATTTGTGGACTTCATATTTACCTTCTAAACTGTTAAAGAATGCTGCATTATACAGCATTCTATAATGATAAAGTTCGTCAAAGCTATGAAATCCATCGGAGATCTTGCCTTCTGGAAGAAATAGATTCTTTAACCTTTGTAGAAGTTTCATATTAGAACTTTCCTTCGTTAGGTTGTAGACATATAAGTCCCTGTTCTCTCCACATCTTTACACACTTAGAACTATCATCAAGGACAAATTGTACGTTATACTTTCCCTTGATATTTTCCTCGTAGATTCTTCTCTTACAGTCTGGACCTGGACTATAGTCTCCTACTGGTCTAAAGAACATAGCATCAGACGGAATCTCATTCTTCTTTAACCATTCCTTTGTAGCATCTACAACCTCAGCAGTTCCTTCTCTACCAGTAACTATGAAAACTAAGCAATGTTCTCCCATTTGTCTTACTAGACGACAAATCTCTTCTACTGGAGTATCCTCTAGCATACCATTGGCACTATTTTCTCCATAGAACGGTCTTCCAGAAGTATTTAGGCAAAGAGTGGCATCCATATCTACTAATATCACTGGTCTTCCTCCATCAACGTGTTCAGCCTTATTCTTAAGCATTTCCTTAATATCGGAACTAATGATAAAGTTTCTGTAACGTCTCCAAGTTTCTTTGATAATCTTCTCTCCAATAGGATTAGGACGAGCAGCATCTCTTAGAATACATTCTTCAACTGGAGTCCAGAAGTCTTTATACTCTATATTCACATGAATTCCAGTATCCTTCTCTATATTCTCACATAAAGTACGAATCCATGCATCCTCCTTAGGATTTAGGTTCATATTATCAACTACTACATCGTAACCCTTAATAAGAGCAAATGTAATCATATTAGCTTTAGCCTCTGTTACTAACTTTTCTCTACTTGGAACCCAATAATCGCCTAACATATTGCGAATGTCATCATTATTGAATCTCACACGATGTTCTGGGCTTTCATGACACCATTGTTTGGCCCAAGTTGATTTACCACTTCCTTGAATACCCCTACAAATAATAAGTTTTCTCTCTTTCATTTAATCAGTATATTTTGATAAACGTTCTTTTAATCTTTCTAGCTTTCTTTCTTTTTCCAGTTCAACTTTTTCCTTTCCAAAATAATTAGAAAGCTGCTCGCACATAATCATAACATCAGCAATTTCAGTTATAATATCATCCTCTCCAACTCTACCTCTTCTAAACTTACATATAGCATTAGTTAACTCGCTACATTCTTCTACTACCATAGCGGCTTGAGCCGGAAACCCATAGATTTCCATAGCTCTTCTACATAAATTTTCTGAATCAACCATTAACAATTACTTTCATTATATCGTGATACAATTTAACTGCCTCTTCCACACTTTCTTTCCTCTCGGCCAACATCTTACAGATATACATTCCTCTACCTGTACTATATCTAACCTGCTTTATCTTTTCCATATCTACAGTATATTGTGCTGGAATTGATTCTAAAGCCTCTCTTAGATTACGTTCTGTTATAATATTGTACATTTATTTTTCACTAGTTGGCTTAAGCCATAAATTAGTATTCTTAAAAATGTAATCTCTTAAATCAGTGAGTTCAGATAACCACCCTAGAGTTAAAGATGGGTTACACTTAAAGCACTTTGTCAGTTCTTCCCTTATTCTCTCCTCAGATACTACTGGCATTTTGTCTAAATAGTCATAAGCCTTCATAGCCTGCCACATATCTTCAGATACCCGTAGTCCCTTGGTAATAGAAAATCTTATGCCTCTGAGAATCCTTAAAGGGTCATCATCAAAGGTTACAATGGGAGGTAATGGAGTCCTAAGAAGTTTCTCCTTAATATCTTTAAGACCTCCAAAATAATCAATGATTTCTCCAGTATCAGGGTCTTTAGCTAAAGCATTAACAGTAAAATCCCTACGTAATAAATCATCATAGAGATTTCCTGGCTCAACTATTGGAGTTCTAGTACCTGGAATGTACCCTACCTCCTTACGAGCCATTACAAAATCAGCCACTCCTTGATACTTATAGCCCTCCGGAAACCTAGCTCGAATTGTATAGCAGTCTGGAGTTACTAAGAAGATTTCAAACTTTTCTGCTATTAAATGTTCCCATAATAACTGAAACATATCACAGGTAGTCAAGTTTTCCTTTAAAGCTTCCTCGCATGGAACTGCTACATAATCAATATCCTTATTAGTAAGGCCGAGAAGTTCATCCCGTACCTTACCTCCTACTTCGTAAAACTTAAACATCTCCATTTTCAAATAATTCTCTAATATCATAGCAGTCAATATAGGGAGTTCCACTTGCAGTTTCTTTTTCACTTGTGAAGAAGTCTACAAAGTCCTCCCATGCTCCATCATCCTTTAGAATAAAATCAGCAAGAGGGTATATTGCCATCTCTTCTAACTGCCAGGAGAGATGATACTCTTCAGCAGGAACCCATTGGGTAAGATACTCCCCACAGTGGTCAACTACATACTGAATACAATGGTCTAGCCAGTCATTGCCTGCAACCTTACAATGATAATCGTAAAGTATTGGATACTTCTCTGCTAAGAATAGTAAGAAGTTTTTATCGGCTTCTCGCGAGAAGTTACAATAGTCAGTAAAAGACTCTCCAGCTTCTCCTTCCCATATGCTAATAAGACGTGCTACATCTTTAGCCTTCAAATCCTCTCTATTGTAAAACCTTGTCTTCTCCATAGATTTCTCCGCTATATTCATTCCATTCTTCGTCATCTTCACATTCTTCTATGGAAAAACTATAGTAGGTACTCTCGTCTACTCTACTCCATAATTCATCCCAGTCACTTTCTTCCATTTCATCTGGGTCATAGCCTTCTTCCTCAGCTATATCGTTCTCACAGCTGTAGCTTTGAAAGTTATCATAAGCTAGTTGTTCGGCTAAATCCCATAACTCCATCTCTGATTCAGCGACTGCTCTAAATGTATCATCCATTCCACACCAATATGTAGAAACATGAATTAAAAACCTTTTCATAATTTCTTAACAGTTATTTGGTCGTAAGTTATACCTTCTATAACTCCATCTAGATAATTATATACCACGTCCATCAGAGTATCTTCTGGTACATCTTCTAAACTAGTATATTCTTCAGATCTACCATCGTTAGCGTCTATCAATAACGAGCTATCGGAGATATCAAATGTAAATTCTAATTTAAATTTCATGTTAACCTACGTTACAACAAATTTGACTGAAGTCAGAAAAGCCTAAAGATATCCACGATATGATATACCGTAGAAACTCACAATAATTTTTACTAGTAGTAAGCTCCTCTAGATACTCCTTTAAGAGTATAATCTCCTCAATATAATCTGGATTATTGGCAGCATATTTTTCATATAGAGTTAATCTCTCAGCAGAAGATTTTATACCCTCTTCAATACTATGAATAACTCCATCTAAGTCTGAAGTATTCAAGTTGGTATATACCTCACTTTCTCCAGCCCATGCCACATTAACTTCATCGCAAATTGCACTATATATACAGTGGGACCGACTAAAGCTAACAATATCTATAGGCTTACCTTCATTTTTAGGAACACCATATATAGTTAAGTAACTACTCATATTTATTCAATTTATTAATTAACATTTTATTATTTTTAATCAACTCGCTATTACGAGCGCGAAGTTTTCTATTTTCTCCTTTTAAAGTCTGATTTTGAATGATTAATTCAACATTCTTAACATCATAAAAATCCGTTAATTCTTTAATGCCTTTCCGAGCTAAAGATGCTTTAAGTCTCCTATTTTCATCTTTCATAGCTATATAGCTCTTAGAATATTTATTTATTCCTCTAAGCTCTTCAATTTCATCCTTTAATTTTCCAAGCTCCACTAGAGCATTACTATAGTATTTCTTACGCTCAATATCATACTCTTGAAACTCTTTTATAGCTAATTTTAACTTAGCAATTATAATATCTTTGGAATCCATCAAATTCTCATTCAGCATACTATGTCTAATTAAAACAATACTTACAACTCGCTTACTAATTTAATTACTAATTCTTTAAGGTGTTGTAACAATTCTTTCTTAGATTTCTCAGTAATACAAAGACCCATTACGTCAGCTCTGTCTTCTAAGCAATCAATAAAAGAATCTATCTTAAACTTCCCTTCGTCAAATCGGATGGATTCTCCAAATGCGCTTAGAATCTCTTCATCTGTAATTAATTCTGTTGTTGTAAATTCTACATTCATAATTACTTGACGTTTGGTTCAACAAAAGATACTGGCTCATATAATTCCCACCCAGTTAGCCATATTGGAATGACTATAGTTTCTACAGCAATAACATCCCAAACAATGTTACCAATACACGCTTCATAGGTTACTCCCTCAATCTTCTTAGTTTGATAGTTTGCCCAACCATAAGGTTCAGCTACAAACTTAGTTCCATCAGCTCTCTCAAAAGTCTTGCTGTCTGCACAAGAACTTAAAGCAATAATTGCTATTAACAATAAACCAAATAATTTTTTCATACACTACTATATTTAATTAAAAATGATGCCCTAACTGCGCTCTCAGCATTACGCCTTGGACTGTAGGCACTGTTAGTAGGCCAAGGGGGCTCAGGTTTGGCATCACTACTATAGCCCCTTATTCGTTAATGAATCCAATGATCTGATACAGTAACATCTGCACCTAAAAATACATTAGGACAGAATGGTTTCCCTCCATCTATCATACATTTAACTAATACCTTAGATACTTCATCGGCAATAGATTCTGGGCATTCTAGATTAAACTCGTCATGGACTGGAACACACATCTTAACAATGTTAAGAAGCTTATGCTCCTTAATCCAATTAAATAGTTTAATAGAGGAAAGTTTAAAACACATTGCTCCCCTGTTCTGAATACGATAATTGATAGACTGCTTTTCAGATGCTGCTTTTCTCTGAAAATATCTCTTAACGTCTTGGACGGTATCACAGCCAGGAGAATCTCTCTTCATTTCTCTGTAATAATCCCAGAACTCTGGGTCATTGAACTTCTTAGAAATCCGCCAGAGGTCATCAATATCATATATATGTGCTCTATGCTTAGTTATAGGATTTAACAAAATATAACCATCCCTCATTACCGCCATTCTACAATAATCTTGATACTGTTTTACTCCAGGGAAACCCTTCATAAAGTTATCATAGATTTCTTGAGCTTCTGACAACGGTAGACCCTTGTTATTAGCTATAGTATTTGCATCGCCTCCATAATTGATGGCAAATTCAATACCTTTAGCATCCTGTCTTTGGGCATGATATAATTTAGCTATATCCTCTATAGGGCAGTCTCTAGGGATAATATTCGGATAAGACATTTTAGCTACTAGACTATGAACATCCCCACAGCCATGTTCAAATAGTTCAATCATAGCCTCGTCCTTAGATACAGAAGCAATGATTCTACTTTCTTGAGACTGATAATCCGCAGAAATCCACTTATTACCTTTCTCTGCAGTAAAACATGCTCTAGTTTCCTTGTCATGAGGTAAATTCTGTAGATTAAGTTTATATACTCCTCCTCCAGAACTTACTCTAGCTGTATCAGCTCCTAGTGAGTGAAAATCTACATGGATTCTTCCAGTCTTAGGGTTAATTGCCTTCAACCAGTTTTCCCCATAAGTAGAAACCACTTTTGCAGCTTCCTGATATTTTAGATAGATAGGAATAATCGGGAAATCTTTAGCCTGTGGAGCTAGAAGCTTAGCTTCAACAGATTTCTTTTCCTTCTTAGTTTGCTTATCAAATGTCTTGACTTTAATTCCTAATAATTCAAATAACTTGATAACTTGTTGAGAGCTACTCCAGTTAATTGTGCACTTAGGCTTGGTATCAAAGCCATTAAATAAATCACCTTGATTATCTACCTTAGTAAATTGACTTATTACTCTTTTTCTATAAGCTTTAACCTTTCCGTCTGGTGTTTCAAGGTCTTCCTGAGGGCATCGGACATATTTCTCTTTTAGCAGTCTAGCTACTTCATCCTCTATTTCCATAAGATTATAAAATTCCAGTTCTGGGTATTTAATATCCCATCCATCATGCTCATGTCTCTTTTCAGAATCCCATTGAACTACCCAATCGTTTAGTTCTTGCTCAGCATCCTTCAGCTTAACAAGGTCTTTAGCCATCTTATTTCTCCATTTTACGACATCTAGATGAACACCGCAATGCTTGAAATAAGCAAGACTCTTGATAAACTCACACTCAAGTTTCATAGCAAGATTTAATTCTTGCTTAGCAAGCTCTATTTCTTGTTTTTCTTTAATGTCTTCTAGCCACATTACGTCTCCTGCAGCATAGACTACTACATCTTCAGTAAGACCATCATTTATAATCTTACCTCGAACAGATTTATCTAAGTCATAGTTTAGATAATTCCATGCAGCTGCTTTCAAACTCATTTCTCTTATATTAGCTGGATAGCCTAACCAAAGTAATTTCTCGGCAATCATACCATCCCAGATATAATTTGGCCAAATATCCTGCACATATAAAAACCCTAAGTCAAACATTAAATTCCATCCAAGAAATACTCTATCAGACTCAAAATAATTCTTTATCTCAGCTTTCTCTTCTGCTGACATAGTTGTCCAGTCAAAGACAACTTGATTTTCTTTGCAACCTAGTTGCACAGTTAGTAACTCCTTAGTATGCGCATCTAATCCCTTAGTTTCAGTATCAAATTGAACTAAAGAAAGAGGCAACAATATTTTCATTGCCTCCTCGAAACTTACTTCTTTGTATTTTGTAGACACAAATAAAGTTTTATTCCGACTTACTAAATAAATCATGTTGATAGATTTCGATGTTATTTATTTCAACATCTTTGGATTTGAACCTATTATAAATAGCTTCTTCAACTGCACCTTTAATATCATCTTCATCTATTACTTCTACATCTACGAATAACCCTAATTCAACTCCTACTTCTACCTTAACCTTAGTAGGTAGTGGTTCATTGTAAGGTGCTCTAGGGTCATTAGCTGCACCCATTGGATAGTTATCTAAAGTCGTCATATGGGTCATAAGTTAAAGGATCAACTACTTCCCAATCATCTGCGTTTATATCTTCACCATCAAAAGGATAGTAAGTACAAGTCCTATCAGAAAAGTCATACATGATAAACTGGTCATGGTATGTAATACCTACACCGTAACTACACATAAGAGCTTTCATATCATCAGGGATAGAACGCATAGCAGGTATTCCATCTCCAGAAATCATTGCAGGTATCTGCATAAATATCACCAGATTGCTCTGAAATACTTTCCTTCTTACTACTTTTCCCTCTTGTAACTTAGACAATATTTCTCCGAATTTCATTACATTAAATTTTTAAGTTGATTAGAAAATCTACGTCTTAATTTAGCTAAAGCTCCCTCCTTCATCTGTCTTATTCTTTCTCCTCCAACACCGTACATATCAGCTATAATTTTAGGATTGACCGGAGCCATTCCTATACCAAATAGCATACAGATTAAATCATGCTCTCTAATTGTTAATTTAGAAAGTAGATTCTCTAGCTCTTTAGTTACATAGCTTTTATTTACTTGTTCGTCAAGGGGATCTTCACCATCTGGAATAATATCACAGACTTGACTGTTTTCTTCATCTCCTCCTATGAAATCGTCCACAGAAACTAACTTATTAGAAAACTGTGCTAGATAGTCAATTTGCTCCCTAGGAATATCAGTCATTTCTGATATTTCTTCGGAACTTGGATTTCTATCATGCGATTGCAAGAATTTATTAGTTGCATCGAGTATACTTATTACCAATAATTGCTGAGACATTGGAAGACGAATTTCTCGTGCTTGCCAATATATAGAATTATAGATACTTTGTCTAATCCACCATACAGCATATGACAAGAATGTAACTCCTCTTTCTGGGTCAAACTTATCAATAGCTTTCATTAATCCTTCATTTCCACTAGAGATTAAATCCATTAAAGGGATACCTCTATTCTGAAATTGCTTGGCGATAGTCACAACAAACCTAAGATTTGATTTTATGACTTGTTCTCTAGCAACATCATCTCCTTTTTGAGCCTCACAAATGAGACGAGTTACCTCAGTACTATCTAAGATCTTATATTTAGATATATCCCTGAGATAACTCGTCAACAGTGAGTCAGAACGGTCTGTGAAAATGATTTTTTTACTCACCTTCTTTTACAACCTGGGCTTCTGAAATTTCATCTTTAGGAGCATTAAGACCAATACGAATAGATAGTACTGATATATATGCTTCCATTGCTTTTAGTTGGGCGACTAGTAAGTCTTTATTAAGGCTGTCAACCTCCTTGAACTTATCCCCTAGGATAAAATCTCTGAGCTTAACAGCACGTTCATTAACTTCGTTAAATTCTCCCAACATTCTTTGAAATACAGCTTGTTCCATTTGATTAATTTTTAATATTTACAAATGAATCTAGACCCGTAGGTTTCAAGGAAGTCCTTTTCTTCCTGTATTATCTCATAAATTCCAACTGTTACTAATGACAATACTAATCCTCCAAATATATAGACCAGAATAGTATTAAATATCCAAATATAAAGGTTCATAATTAATATCGTAAGAGTCATCGAGAATAGATACATTGGCGGTCTTTGTCTCACCTGCATCTAGTAGCCAATGATTTCCTTCGTGGATATGTCCACAAAAAGCATACTTTGGTTTCTTATCTATAATAGCCTTAGCCAAGACCTCATTTCCTGCATTTATAGGAGTAGAACTCCACCTACCAGGCGGAATCATACCACAATCATTTAATGCGGGAGCATCATGACTAATCAATATATCGCAATTTCCTGGGATATGTGAATAGATTTCTTCTAGTTTCTCATCAGAATACATGAAAGCCCAATTACCAAATTCATGGCAGGCCGGAGTTCCATAAATTCTATATACCTTTCCTTCATCACTTAGATAGTCTAGATGAGAATTATCAAGAAATTCAGCTTTTCCTTCTGTAGGAAATTTAATCACAGAGTTATTCCAAAGAAAATCCCTATTTTCAAAAACAAAATCATGGTTTCCAGCTGTAAATATTACTTTCTTACACGGCAATGATTTAATCCAATCTGCAAATACAGTCTTCAACCACTTCTCACACTGTGGCTTGTTTCTCTGCATATAAAGAGGAACAATATCTCCACATATTAAAACAAGTTCACATGGCTCTATATAATCAATTAGAAATCCATGTAAATCACTTATTGCACATATTTTCATATCTTATGAGCTAATCCGTAAACATTTTTAGTCCATCCATTCATATGCCCTTTGTTATTTCCAATAAGGCATCCTTTGTTTGAGTCTATCGCGTATACTTTATGAGTAACGCAAGCTCCTCTAACTTTACAAAATACTACATCTCCAACATTACATTCTTGCCACCTTATAGGAGTGACAAGATGCTTTTCATTGCTCTTATACAGAGGGAGCATTGAATTTCCTGGCTCGCTTGTTATAAACGATTCACCAGCCTCCAATCTCTGTATCTTTCTCAGTGTGTTTGGATTCATCAGAATATTTATTTAGTCCTTCTCTAGTCATATTAGGTACTATACTAATATAAACCTTTTCACCATCACGGTCATACGACCATATATGATTGTCTACTACATAGCTTAGAGATTTATCATATCTAGTATAGTCTAGAATAGCTTCCCAAGTAGCCATGCTGCCAGTAATACTATCCTTTTTATGTTTAGTAGCCCAGTTAAATATCCATAATAAATGCCAAGTTCTGAAAAATGTTATACAAATCATCGGGTCCCATTCGTGTCTGGGACTGTCCCATTTATCCTTCCATCCTAATGCATGAAATCCTATATCTATCACTGGACTATAGTAGTCTCTTCTTATGGGAAGTCCAAATGTCCAAAAGTTCTTTCTAAATAGAAAGTGGGCCTTGGGACGTTTAAAGTATTTTCTGGCTTTCCACCAGTGATACCATGGATTACGATACTCGTTCCAGCCAGGAGAAAGGAAAGGAATTTTACTATGAAAAAAGTACGACAGCTTGTAACGCAAACTGCCATACTTTTTACTAGTTAAGTACTCTTTAACATTCATATCCTTGTTTTACTAGCTCTTTCTCCATTTCGTCTAAAATATCATCAATGACATAGTCAGTTAGACAATCAGAGTCAGGAAAGCCTAAGTTCCGCAGATGATAATCTATGTTATCTCCCGCTTCATTAAGTATCATCCAGCCTTCAACTTCTCCCTCTTCATCTTCCTTAAGTGTTTTCACCACTTGGTCGATTAACTTAGGGATATTCACATCGTAGTTCTTAACTACCTCTACATTATAACTTATTATCATGCTTCGTCTTCAATATTAGTTTCACCTTTGTCAAGTTCCTTTCCTTCCTTATCTAGGAATTTAAAACATTTAAGCTTAAATGCCTCAGATTTCATATTCTCAATCTTAATAACTATTCCCTCATGAGGTACTTTGTTATCGCAAGATGGCGAAGTTCGCTCCATATAGAATCTAGCGTCGTTAGCTAATTTCTCCATGAAATTTTCGTTCCAGTGCTCAGCTTCGTTAAGTTCTGGATATAAGCTATTGGCAGTACCATAATACCACTCTTCTACTGGGATAAGACCTACCTTAGCGCACCATTGTTGAACTTCCCTAGCACTAAATTCGTGAACTACACCGTCAACATTAGTTAATGTTACACGATATATTCGCACTTTAAAGTGCTTTTCGTGAGTATAGTATTCTCCTTCTTTAGGAGGCATACAGCCATAGTCATAATTCTTTTGGATATAGCCACCATTAGGTAAGAAACCAACGATTTCATAATATGCAGTCATACCTTTAGACAAGCAAGGTTTAACTATTTTATCAGCTTCCGCCCAAACGTCACACCCGTAGAATCCAGGAGTAACATTCTTATTATAGAACTGATTCTTTATTACCGTTCTAGAAGCATACAAATAGTCATACTTATTGAACTCTTCTCCAGTAAGCCATTTAGCGATTTTCTGTTTCCAGTTCAGATCTTGTTTACAAAGCACATAAGCTGATATACCAGAAGTTCCGTGAATTTTCTCAGTAATACTGATTAAATCATTTGGATGAATTACATTAGGACATTTCTTAATAAGAGTTGTGTCGTAGTGGAATCTAAATTGTTCATCAATGACCTTGCTGATTCCTTTGACCTTCTTCGTTTGGTTGTTACGTGGTGTGCCACCTTGTCCTTGCTGTCTCTTAGGGATGTACTTCTTGTTAATCCAAAATTCTTTGCCTTCATGTTCTACAATATCAAATTCAGTTCCTACTTCAATTTCTATCTCTTTATTAGTTACGGACATTATGTAGTTTTGGAACTGTATAATGGGCATAATAAAACCTTCCGACAGTTCATTTTTAAGTCTAATAGCTTTGACTCTACCATTGTCTTCAAACATACCAGTTTGTTCTGGGTCGTTGTTCAACTCCTTATGTCTATACAAGTTGCAATACCTTAGAAAATCAGGATTAATGCAACAAGCAGTTGGGAAATAAACATACAATCCTGGCTGGGAATCAATACCAGTAATAATGTTAAATCCATCGATGGTGCAACACTTAAGTCTAGTTACTTCTGGGTTACTGTGTTGTCTAAAATTCTTAATTTCTACAATCTTTGCCAAATAATTGACATTGGCTTTCTTACTTTTTGATAACTTCATTTCTTATATTTTTAAAATGGTTCTTCAGTAGTTTCTATAAATTCACACATAAAGTTAGCATATACTTGAGCCTGAATCTCATTAAATTCATTATTGTAATAGAACTGGAAAACATGAAACAGCTCATGATAAAATGTATTCCTAAGCTGTTCATCACTCATAGAGACGTTTCCTTCATATTCAGACTTTACTGTTCTCGCCAATTTAATAGTGTTAGTAGCATCACAAAAATAACCGTAATCGTTATTTGGAAGAGAATCTTCTATGATTACGGTTATTTCTTGATTAGCTATTTTAAACTTGTCTGGGAGCTTTCCTCCATTATTCAATTTCATCATAATACAGTTTGTACAGACTATTTAAATAATCCACAAACTCCTGTTTGTTTTCAAAAAGATTATCTACATCAGGAAGCTCTACCTTATTCTTTCTTCCATCGTTGTCATAATATTCTATATGTATCTGAGATACGCTATGGCACATGGTATCACACATTCCAGCGAATATCAGAATATCATTTTCAGATAGATACTCCGACAACCAAGGAAAATCTGTGTTTTCGTCTACATACTTCCCGTATCCTGCAGAGTTCCATCCTTTCTCAGAAAATCTTCCGGAATACTTACTAACATATGATAAAACCAATAGGAGAAGTTCGTCTTCTTCAAACGATTCTTTATCAAATTCAATAGTATCTCTCATGTAATCACCATCGTTTGCGTCACATTCTACATAAACTACATACAGCTCTCTATTATTCGGAACGATAGAATATTTAGCTTTCTTTAGAATATCAAATTTTTCGTATTTCATCGCGTATCAAGTACAATAAAATTATCACACATTTTTATAACATTTACTTTAAGCCCTCCCTTCAAGGCGCGAGTATCGCACACTTCATATTTCTCTTCAAGAAGGGCTGCATTCTCTTTGGTTATCTTTACCCAATAAACCCCGTTTTTCTGCTTAGAGCCATTCCAGATTAGATGATTAACTAACCAAATATAGCGTTTTTCTACATCACTCATTTTCAAAGAAGTTTTTCAATGTCTCATATAGCGGCCTAAGCTCATCTGCATAATACTCCAACTCTAGACCTTCTATGTACGAGGCTGTATGATACACAAAATTTTCCGTATCCTGTTCCAGATAATTCCACATATCTTCGATGTCAGACTGCATTAGTTCAACGCTGTCATCATCTAATCGAATACTTAAATACATAATTAGTAATTTATTATAGAATTATAGATTTTATCTGCTTCTTCCTTAAACTTAGCAGCTATATCATTGGAATTAGAGAACTCCTCAAACCATATACGTCCATATGGTAATTCACTAACAGCCATAGAAGCAACTTCTGTTCCATCTATCCAGTTCTTGAAATACACACTACCTATCTCTATACCTTTATAAGTAATACGTCTAAGCTTAGATATTTCGGATATACCCTTAGATTCCTTATATAATACTTGTAAGTCACTCCTATCCTGTTCAGAAGCTTCACTGAGCTTTCCTATTTTACTTAGAATAGCTGATATTTTGTTTTCTGCCACAGCATCTTTGTAGTATCTTACCATATACGCATTTTCAAATCTAGGAGCCTCCTCTACATTCTGTATGGGTATTTCTGAGTTTTCTATAAAAACATCGTCTAGGTAAGATAGATAAACATTACAAAGCAGTTTAGAATCCTCGATTTCTGAAGGACAAAGAAAAACATAAGCTTTAGTCTCGCCTTCTTCAATCTTGTGGGATATATTCATAAAGCCTACCTCATAGATACGGCATTCGTCAGGAACTTCTAACTCTAGGTTAGAAAAGTTCCCATCGTAGTAATATTGCCTATACTTAATCTTCTTCATAAAAATTGATTTTAAAAGTATTTCCAGCTATATAGTATTTGCCTTGATGATAGCAGTTGTCCCACTTATCATGTACTTCTAACTCTAGAGACTTTGGAAGATACAGTTCGTGTGATTGCCCGAATCTATTTGAGCTGTTGCCAACTATATTAGCGATAACTAAAATAATTATATCTTCAGCGCTCATTCTTTAATCGCCTCCATTCTTCCAAAAATCCTTTTGGGTAACGCCAGTCTGATTCGCAAGTATATACTCTAGAGAACTTGATATGCTTGCGAAGTGTACCACACAATGTGTCGTTAACTTCATCAAACAACTCATCTTCATCCTCACAATATAGATAGTCACTAGGCTGCAGTTCGAATACCCCTTCACTAAGACCAGATGTAACAAGCGACACATCAAATTTGTACTTACTCATAATCGCGAATACATTTTAGTACAGGTTGCAATGGAGTACCTTCATCAGACAGATAGAAATACTTAACAGTAGCCATCTTTCCTATCAGCTCCTTAAGTCTTTCCCTATATTGTTGTTTAAGTTCTCTAGAACCCATTGGTTTAGCTTTAAATTCTATACCATCTTCTGTTATTAGCGTAAAACACATATCTTCTTCCCGAAGACCTTCTGATAAACCAGTAATTTCAAACTCTGCATCTTTGTAGAATTTAAATTTTAGCATATCATTAGTACGCTTGCCGAAGCCATATTCTTTATCTGGATTTCTACATACTACTCCTTCCCAACCTTCTGAAACATATTGGTTGTGCAGTTTCATAATATTCTCGTACCCAGAGACCTTTTCCTGCGGGACTATTTGCAATTGTAACTCACCCTCTTCCCAATCTTTATCTGGATTAAATCCAAGATTAAGTTCTTTCTGAAGCTGCTTAAGAATTTCAAGCCTATCAGAGAACTTCATACTAGGAATCATTATATCGTAAACATAATATTCAAGCCAGTCACAGTCAACTGCGTTTTTCTCAAGACGAGCTGCTCCACTGATTTGTTGGAGACTTTTGCCATGTCTATACAACTCTCCATCAAGAATGTAAGTGGGATGATTCCTGAAGAACTCAAGCAATCTCTCATTGTTTCGGATATGGCTTGTTGAATAGTCATAATTTCCCCCACCTCTGGAAGCAGATAGAATCTCACCGTCCTTATAGTAGAAGGAACACCTAACTCCATCAATTTTTCTGCTAGCATACCAATACTTAACCTTATTGATTGAGGATTCCTTAACTTTATCTGCAGATTTTGCAAGCATGTGCTTTGCAAATCCATTCTGGTCGGTTTTAATGTCTCCATAAAATTCTTCCAATTGAGTTTCGCTATAAGTTTCGGGATCGTTCTCTAGCTCCTTGTAACCCTTATCTAAATATTTCTTAAGCTCAGACTTAAACTGCAACTCAAGTTGTTCTCTATGCGTTCTACCAGCTTTTCCTTTAGTAATGACTATTTCTGGTTGCTCTGTCATCTTTCCATGTAGCTGTCCTGTAACTCTATTAATTACAAATCCAGCTTTTTCTTCATCCCACTGCTCTGTAGTAGATAAATATACAACTCTAAATTTGCCAGTTGAGGCTTTGCTTAACAAATATTTAATCATGAATAGTTACCTTATAATCATCATAGTCTAATACATCATCTAGTCCACTGTAGTCATATTCATTCTCGATTAAGGTTTTCAAAAGCTCTTCATCGCTAACGAACTCTTCCTCTATATATTTCTTTAGCCATTCTTCCTGTAAATCTTCTCCTAATACAATATTTTTGTGTACTGTAATAGTGACTACTTTCTTTTTAAGTTCTTCTAGTGTCATTTCTGATAGTCCTTAACTAAGTTCCACAAATCATCTATAGTATCAGTAGGAATTATATTTCCGTCTTCATCATAAGCTTCATTAGGAAGACTATTTTTGAATAGTCCAGGCTTCTCAAACAACCACCAATTAACCCAGTCCACTCCTTCATCAGAGAACAATTCCGGAAGTACTGTATTTAAGAATCCCCAACCTAGTTCGGATATAGGAAGTTCAAACAAATCAATTCCAAAATCAGACCATCTATCCAATTCCTTAGAATAGTTCTGAGCATTTTCAATAAGCTTTACAAATCCTTCTTTAGTCATAGTAGTAATTATTTTAATATTCTTTTTGTAATATCTGTCTTCCAACCGCAATCGCACTCCTCGGCTGCTATCTTAAATGATTCCTCTAGGTCTCCACTTTCCATATACTCTGCAATTAATATATCAGTGTCTACATCGTATTTATCAACAATTCTTTCAGTGACTATTTTAACTGCAACACCTTCGAGTTCGTCATAGATAACATCTTCCAACTTACTCATTAATTCATCCCATTCATCACTTAGTTTAGCTGTGGTAGACTTGCTGTCTTCTTCTCTCATAGCTTCTTCGAGTTCTAATATTTTAGACCTCAATTCCTCTTTAGTCATGGTACTTTTAATACATTTTTAACAACAATTTCCTTTTTCATCTTACCAAATTGCTTCTCGATTTCTTCTGGAATATTTACTCGTATATCCATTAGGGAAGTTAGATACTTGACTTTGTCTCTTATATCATCAATAAAGTGATAATTAGTTTTGATTTGATTACTAATGTCCTCAACTCTCCGCATGAGACAAAGTATTAGGGCTAAGTTACATAACCCCAATACCATTAATACCCATATCATACTCCAGTATGTCCAAATCCTCCTTCTCCTCGTTCAGTAGAAGGTAATTCTTCAACAACTTCCCATTCTATAGTTTCATGCTTAGCAATAACTATTTGGGCAATTCTTTCTCCATCAGTAATTCTAACTGGGACATTAGAAGTGTTCACTAATACAACTCCAATCTCTCCTCTGTAGTCGGCGTCAATGGTTCCAGGTGAATTAAGGACAGTAAGTCCCAATTTTAGTGCAAGACCGCTTCGTGGTCGAACTTGCGCCTCATAACCCTTAGGTAGAGCTATAAATAACCCAGTAGGAATTAAACATCTACCACCAGGTTTAATCTCAATGGTAGAAGCTACTGGGACTGTAGGAATTTTCCTATCAGTGGGATTTCCCTCTTTGTCTAAGACAAACGGAGCATCTGGAGCCTCTATGAGACCTATAGCTACAACATCGGCATCAAAGAAGAATTTCTCTGGCTTTCCGTCTACTAAAGTAATTCTACTAAAATCTCCGCAGATGTCCATACCTGCTGAGAGGGAAGTTTCATACTTAGGAAGTTGGTGTCTTGATTCGTTAATTATTGATACTTTCATGGAGCAAAATAAATTCTTTTAAATAAAACTTAGCATCTATGATACACTTGGGAACTAGTCCCTCTAACTCTAAATCGTTTCTTATAGCATCCCTCACAATGGTAGCTGATATACCTTCTTCTACCTGTTCTCTTGCCATGAGAGTCATTGATATATAACCCTTCAGCATAAACTTTGGAAACCATGTTGTAATAATTTCGTATCCATCGCTATAGTAGATATTAAAATGGGACTCTTTTATAATACTAACTATGTTAGCATATAAATAGAATCCCCAATCCTGAGAGTTATCAGACTCATCAGTCAAATCATTAAGAGGCTGAATGATACATCTACTAAGTAAACCTTCGTCCTCTAAGGCAGTTTCTAGTAATTTTATCCTAACCTTTATAGGAATAGGATTACGCTTGTTTACTTTATCAGCACTACCAACTAACAAAAGAACCTTATCGTTCTCTGAACAAGCTTTTTTAATTAAAGCTAGGTGCCCATTGTGAATGGGCTGAAACCTAGCTAAAATAACTCCATATTTCATTTCTGATCTTTTGGTTTTATCTCTGTTGTTTTAATTATTTCCCTAAAGTCGAGCAATTTCCAGTTCTGCCTCTTATACTTCTTATGGTCTTGTGAAAAATCTTTTAAATCAGATTTGTTACAGAACAAAGCAAAGGCATAATCAACAATAATCTCAGAAATCTTTTCATAATTCTGTTCCTTGTTTGTAGTCAGGTTGAGAATTACATCATCAATCTCTAAGTCTGGACAATTATACTTAGCTGGAATATAATTTTTGTCGTTGTAATATACACAAACGATGTTAGTAAATTTTCTTATCATACACTTAATTTGTAGAGTCTTATTGGAGTAAATTCAAATATAAACCACTCTCCATCTGCATCCTGGAACATACTAGAGTCCCAATCTATCATGGTAATTCTCTGTATTATCTTAGTCGGCTCACTATCAATAATTAGAGGAAGCCCAACCTTAAACGCTCCAGTTATCCCTTCATACACTTTACCAGCACCTGACCTATGACTAACTTTAATCATTCCGTGCTTGGAGTGCAAGAGATTTTCTTCTTCTTCAGTAAAGTCCTTGAAGATATTCTCTTCAAGTCCTTTTATCAGAAGTTTCTTCCTTTCAATAATATCTTTAACCTTCAATTCTACCATACACTACAGGATTATTTAATGCTTTCATTATCTCTTCTATGGTACAAGTATTAGCTTCACTGTAGAATGCCATTACTGGAGCTGCATCATTATCAATTAATACAGCAAATGGAGTATGTCTAGCGCTAAAACCTCCCTTAAGCTTGAAGGCGTTTTTACGTTCCTTAAACAAGCCTTCATGGTAAGTTTGTAATTCTACTAAAGGATATTTAGGAAGAACCTTTTTTAATTCGTCAACCAGATGTTGACTGTTATCATCATACGCAACCTTAAGAATCATTTCCAAAAACGTGATGTTATGTCTTTAACTATGGGTTTTCCACAGCTATTATCTATATGAAGCATAACTTGATTAGTTGTCTTACTATTTAAAGGCCCGTTTTCTTCAATATATGGACCTAGCTTGATGTAATCAAAATGCTTCATATTCACGTGCTCCGATAGTTCTTGTCTACCTGAGTACCATGCCACTTTTAAATTCGGATAATAATCTTTAACAAAACTAGCTAACACATTTACTAGGTGAGGGTCAGAATCCCCTCCCATAAATGCTATACACGAAATACCATCTGTAATTAGTTCGTCTAGATGAATAATGTAATCATCGGAGAACCCCTGCGGATATTCAATTAATGGTTTACCTATATCTTCGGCTAGGTATTGACTATGACATCCTTTACAATGACAAGGACAGTTAGATATATTTATAGCTAATGTAATCTCATCCGGAATTTCCTGAAAGACTACTCTGGCATCAATATATTTAAGCATACTCTTCAATCTTTTTAGTTTCTGTATCTAATATAAAAGGTCTTCTTACGTCTAAGCAAGCAAACTTGTCAGTAATAATGGGTTCTGATTCCAATTGAGTATGTCCAAATATTTGATAATATGTAGACTCTCTATCTCCTTCTCTAACGTCGCTCCATACCATACTGCCTGTATTAGACCACCCTCCTCTCATACGAGATACTTCCCATAGGAAGCCAACTAGAAAGTCCTCAGGCTTAGTAATTAGGTCAGTAATAGTAAAATCCATACTCTTTAACCAATCATTAGTAACTCCAGCATGAGTATATAGAATACCTTCCGAAAAGTATTTGAGTTGGAATAGAGACTTGAAATTCTCAAACATTTCCTTAATTAGCTCTGCATTAGCGTAATCATACCTAGAAGCACTTCCGAAATCATAGCAATAAGCACAGTCGTGATTCCCAAGGAGTAGTATTACCTTATCGGGATTATCAACTTTGAATTGGATAATCTCTTTAAACTCCTCTATCGCATTCTCTCTAGTAATACCTTCATAACCATATGGGTCGAGGTAGTCCCCTAAAAAGACTACCTTATCCACACTATTAATCTTCTCTTTTGCTTTTCTCCAGAATGGTCTACCGTGAACATCTGGAATAATTAAAACTTTACTCATACAACTTTATCAATTCTATAATGTGCTTTTTCATCGTATTTCCACGCATTACATCTTTCTTTATTCCTCTACAATAATACCCGAAGTCTGCACAAGTCAAGCAATCTTTACATAAGTTTTCTTTAGCATATTCAAGATATATTTGTCTCTTCTTTTCTTCGTCATTCCCATAAAATACTAAGGTATAAACGGTTCTATCAACTGAGCATCCAGGTCCTGCAAAAGTTTTAGCTTGTCTAGATACTATATGAGATAGATTAAAATGTTTAATAACTTGCATTTCATTAAGGAACTTCTCCAGCTCAGCAGCTGTTCCTACAAACTCTTCTATTTTATACATTTTTTGAATATGTTCTTCTTTCAGCTTCTATTCTTCTATCCTTACCAAAAGCAGTGATAGGTCTTAGATAGCCAATAATTCTGGTATATTGAGTAATATGTTCACTTCCACATTTAGGACATACCTTAATGGGAGCTTTCACAATATGTTTACAATCCTCGCACTTACTATTAGGAATATTGAACGTGAAGTAATTAGTTCCTTGCTGAATAGCAAAGTCTATAAGCTTCAAGTATTGCTCCTTAGACAGATGTTCCTCCAAGTTAATGTGAGCTGCACTACCTCCATCTGTATACTGATAAGTCTGCCTTCCATGAAGTATAAACTTATCCAACACTGATGTATCATCATGGGCATTATAGAAGTAACTATTGTATAGATTCCTATCTTCAGGAACCCAATAGCCATCTGCTTTATCCCATTTATAATTCTTACCACCAAGTCCCTCTGCTGGAACGACTTCAGAATTAAATAAGAAGGGGCGCTTTTTGTCATGGATAGAATGAAGTTTATTCTGCTCTTTTATTGTTCCAAGTATGAGCTGTAAAAACTCAAAATATTCTGGATTATTAGATACCTTCATTCCTAAGAACTCAGCAGCTTCATTCAGACCATTTAGCCCAATAGTACTATATAGGTCTTTGATGTTTATATAACCTCCATTTGAAGAAGCAAACATCTTCTTATCCTCCCACTCATAGAGCATGGTCTTATAGGTAATGTGATACTTGTATACTCTCTCTAGAATATCTATTAGATATTTTTTGAGTAGGGCAACATTATCTTTACAATGCAAGAGATTTTTGTCTCCATCTTCACTCCACCAAGTAGTTTCTTGTCTAGCCCAATCTTGGACAATTCTGTTAATATTCAGAGTAATAACATTACAAGAACCTGTCTTTACACCAGTCATACCAGAGGTAGGACTAAATGTATTTTCAGCTAATTCATTACGAAGACGACAACAAGATGCAAGACTATCTGCACTGTCTGAGATATAGGTAAAGAAACTATGACCTTGAGAATACATTTCTGCACATAAGTCTTTATAGTTCTTATCTATAATGTCTTTACCGTCATGCACCATAGCAAAGGTTTCTACTGGAAATGTCAGAACTTGTTTCAAGCGAAGTTTATTAAACCAAGACATGAACAATCTCTGTAAAGTATCAATTGCTACCCATTCTGGCTTAGTTCCGTCTGGATAGTAAAATTCTCCAAATAGAGATTCAAAATAGGTCTTATCGTAGTACGAAACATTAGTAAAGGGAGATTGATAACTTCTGTTTCCAGCAGGTTGATTAATTCCCCAAACAAACTGTTTAAAAGCTTTAAGGATGGAGTCTTCGATAGTTCTCTTAATAAGAGAATGTTCCGAAGTACATATACAATCGAGCTTCTCATACCACTTTTCTCCGTATTCAGCAATAATATAATAGTTAAGTGCAATAAAATAGCTACCTACAGCAACTGCTCCTTTACATTGAGAAGACAATAGAAATACTAAGTTAGTAACCTGTCCACTAAATGACTGCAAATCATTAGGAGGGCCAGGAGTAACTCCGTCAATATTACCTACTCCCTCTAACATTAGAGGATATAACGAGACTGCCATACAATACTGTTTAAGTACTGACGTAGAAGCCTCATCGTGAGTATAAATAATATGACTGTCTAGGTCTCTAGAATATTGAGAAGAGAGTTCGGGATAAAGAAGCTTTAATTTCTTCTTCATACGATAGCGCTGAATTTCTCTGTTCTCGCGCTTTCTATCTTCACTCTCTAATGTAGCAACGTTCTTAGATACAACATTAGCATTTCCATCTGTTTCAGATGAAGTAGCTGCATTTTCGGAACTATTAATATAGTTATCTTGATAACTAATCTTAGCTATGATTTCTCTAAGTCTAGATTGTTCACTTCTATACTGAGAATATGCTGAGGCTACATCATCGTAACCATAGTCCCTCAAGGTTTCTATTACTACGTCCTGAATCTCTTCTATAGTAATGCCGTCCCATAAATGCATATCAGCCACCATAGCTGTAATGACTTCTTTATTTTCTTCAGGACAGCAAGCATTAAATGCTTTAGATATTGCTTCTACTATCTTATTACCGTCAAATTCCTGTAAACTTCCGTCTCTCTTTACTACTTGCATATTAAATACCTATTACGTCCTTAATTAACAATGTCTTCTCGAATTTATTTACTAAGTCTCTCTTATCCTGGGTAATCAAGTCAGTAAATGCGTTATACACGGTAAATCCATCTACAACATTGTCTGTTGTATAATACTTAGATTTTTCATCATAAAACAAATCTTTATAAACATCAATCGGAGCAGATTCAGCTAATTTTACAGAACCAAATCCCATGTTGATTTTAGAATTGATGCAGTTGTCAACCCAGTGACCTAGGTCAGCATATATATCATCTTTCTTATACTCCATCTCTGAAAGTTTCTTAAGCATTAAGTTGGTTTCATCTGTCATCGACATAGCATTTCTTAAGAAGCTATAGTTAATAGCAGATTCTGGCTCTAGCTCAGAAACATTTAACATTTCTGGATTAAATACACACAAGTTTAGACAAGCCATATTTAAAGCTCCTACATAGAACTTAACTAATGGTTTACGAGTATCAAGGGCATAAATCATACTAATTACTCTTTTATGATTATCCCAAGCATATTCGTCCGGCAAAACACCTTGAATCCAAACTCTATTGTATATTACATCATCAAAATTAATCTCCCCATCTTTAGTAAGCGATATTTGGTCAGCAGGCTTAGCATTAATGATAAAATTATCAGTCATTTTAGATACTCTGTCTATAAACGGAGTTACATAGGCTTCAGTAGTAAAATACTCTTTATCCTTAATTCTAGTTGCTTTCCCTTGCATCAATTGTTCAATCGTCAATTCCATATTTAAACATTATTATAGTAAATCTCCTTTAATAGGAGGTCTAATCTAAAGTGTTCATCCAATGCTTTAACCCTATGCCTTAGAGAATACATAGCTAATTCTGCAAAACTCTCTAATTCTGGTTCTTTGTATGCTTTGGAAGGTGAAACTCGAAAATATTTGCGCCATAAAGGTTCAAATTTTTCCATTAGAGTATCTATTTCCTTTCTCGGAATGTAGCAAAAATACCTTGCCGAATCGAGGAATACTCCATTGAAATTATCTACTCCTAAATGAGTACTAGTATCATAATATACGTTTCCTAAATACATCATAGCCTGTAATAAAGACCTATGTACGAAAACAGAGTTAATACCTATATCTCTTTTAGTTTCTTGAAGAATCCAGAACTTGACATTCCGGTTTTCATCATAGAACCTAACTATTCCATCTGTAGGTTTTCCCGCGATGGATTCTTTTCTTCCGATTATTAGAGGATTAACTAAGCTAAAATAGTTATAGAAATGATTTTCTATTACATCTTCAAGCACACAACCTCTGTTTGTATAGAAATTAATTCTAATCTGAAGTCCTGTTATAGGAGTAAATTCCATTTAATTGTTAATTAGTTGTTACACTTCCATAATTAAATTACGTTTAATATCTATTAAATATTGCTTATCTCAAAATAAAAAAGGAAGACCACCCTTAGGCAATCTTCCTTTTAAACGTATATCTTTCAAGAAATTAGGCTTCGATACCGAAAGCTAACCAAGTACCATTCTTGGTATTCTTAGAAGGAGTATATTGTGCAGTTGCTACTACTGCCTGTCCTTCAACAACATCCTTAGTTTTCACCAACTCAGCATTTCCTTTATACTTACCGCTCTTATACAATTCTTTGATTGCGTTCTTAGCGTCAGCTTTGTTAGTATCAACTTGGCAAACAACAGTCTTAGTTTCTTTGTCAATCCACTTGTAGAAAGTCTTAAACTTACGCTTTCCATCACCTTTAACATCGTCAATCTTGTACGGACGCTCACGAGTGTCTGCAACAGACGATTCGATAGTAATCAGATAACCAGCACCGGGGCAGTTCTTGCCTTTCTTAGCGAGATATTCAAGCATAAACTCTTTTACATCACGCTCAGTAATACCCTTAGTCTGTTTAGCTTTCCAATTTTTGTAAGCCTGAGTTGCATCACCATTTACATGGAATAATGTACTTTCAACTTGTGCGATTGCTGCTTCTTTGCTTTCTGCTACTACTTCTACTTTCTTAAAATTCAAAATCGTTGTACTCATAATAAATAAAATTTTTAAACATAAATCATTAACATATAATCTGAAATTATTTTTCCGTATCTAATCAGTATTGTTTCCCTTACTGATGTAATCAATTATACTACATCATACATAGAAACCCTAATCTTCAAATGTTAATTTTATGTTAAAGGACGTTAAAATCCTCTTAACTAAAAATCTCTTAAAATGGTACATAATTGTCGAGCAAAATCTGGAGCTGTTTGGGCATATCTTTCGGCTTAATACCAAAGTCAAGAAAAGTGGTACACCCATACATTAAATCCTCACAGATAGCCCCTAAAGACTTCAGAAAGGTATTTTTTTCTCCCTCCCTAAAATCTTTTCCGACTTTCAATAAAACATCATAACACGTTACCTTTTGACCTTTTTTCTTTAACTCATTAGTTATATAACAAGTAAGAGCAATACAGGCTAGTTTATCACCCATATTGCTCCCTAGGTAGTTTAAGGTAAAGTATTTTGAGTAAATTGATGACAATTGTTCAAAGCTGATATTTTGAAGGTCGTTCATCAAGAGAATAGTCTCTATAACCTATCTGATAGGCTACATACTTCAAAAGAGTCTTGAACTCATGAAATCCTTGTCGCAATTCCAAATAAGTAACTGGCCTAACCTTACTATAAAAGTTCGGAATGGTAGAAACTACTAAGTAATTAGCTTGCAATTTTGGATTCTCCAAGTTATAGAACTTTTCAGCACACAACTTCAGAAGGTATAAATACATCGCAAACTCCCTACTATAGTGATACTTATTGATATTGGTATCAATTTCACTAACGATTTTTCCAATCGTCTTAATATCATTCACTACAATAGTGTTAGTTTCTGTATCTATTGTATAATTATCTAGTTTGGACTTCAGGTGTAAGATAAACTTTTTTCCATTAGGGCAGGTCGCCTCCACGTCCAATAAAATAGCTTGCTCATTTTCAGAAATAGGTGTTTTAGTTATCCCTTCAGGATGTAAAAGTTTCTGCACTTGCTTATTGCTATTTAATGCTGATACACAAGACTTTACGATTTCTAGTGATTTGTTGTCAAGATATATAATTTCCTTATCTTGTGTTAAATCAAATTCTTTTAGCTGTCTATTCTTCCAATAGTTAGTAGAAGCTTCAATCACAGATTTAGCTAGTTCCTTGGTAAGCTTTCCCTTATAATATTCGACCTTGTCTGATGCTTTCTTTACATCGTCAAATGTCACTTCTCCTTTTAGAAAAACGGGATAGAGTTCATTAGCCATTGCTCCTAACTTTGCAGTAGGTTTACCAATGTCTTCTGACAGTTCAAAACTATCTGGCTGTAGCACCAATTCGTGTACAGCACTTCCAAGTTCCAGAGCAGAAGAGAAAGTATTTTTAAACCCAGTAAAGAATTTATCTGGATTACCATCCTGCCGAGGATTAATTAATCCTAAACGGGAATTACTAACGTATCCACTGTACTGTTCAGAAAAATATACCTTATCACTTATCTTCTCCAATCTTAGTGTGTCTAGCAGCGGCCTAAGCTTGATATCTTTTAATTCCATCCTAAAGTTGCTAATTCTAATTCATATGCAAATCTAATTTCGTCAATATCTAAACTATAAATGCGGAATAAAGGATCTCCATTCTGGTTATGTGGCCTATCTATTAGCAATGCTGGAAGTCCAGAGTTTATTGCCATAGTCACATTACTAATACTGTCGTCGATTAATACATCGCATTTGCCTTTTATCAAGTCAGCCTTATTTCCATGCTGATAATACATTTGATAAATAGGTCTTATGGGTAAATTGTATTTAGCTAGACAATTCCTAGTATAAACCTTACTGTTTATTCTCTTTGTGGCATAAATATATGGTTCAAAATTTGGTTTCTCTAGCAAGGGTAAATTTTCCCAAAACTCCTTATTATAGCGAAGACTTACTACGTTCCGTGTAATTACGTGTTCAACTAAATCAGATTCCCTTGGAAATAGAGCCTTGTAAGCTCCCCAAAAGTCAAAGATAGTGTCATCCAAGTCTAACGCTATCCTTAATGGATTACATAAATTCATTTATCTCAGATACTTCTCCTAAATATATCCCATGTTTATCGGCAAGTTCTTCGCAGAAATCATCATAATCCAGAAGATCATCTAAATCGTCGTACTTATTTATATACATACTCTTTATTTTTTCTTCACAATCCTCGTAGCTTCTAGCTACCACTTTACCAATTCTACAGACTTCATCTGTATGCCATGGAAATAAATATGTGTTCATAACTCGATTACTTCAATAACATTTAATCGCTTCTTAATTAAAAGTTCAAGGTCTTCTCTATCCACGTAGACAAAGTGACTCTTTTTCAAATCAGATAATGTAGAGTCAAATTCTAGAGAAAATGCTTCCTCAGTTCTCCAATTCTTCTTAGCTGTCCTCAAATAGAGGGCATACTCGTCATCAAAGTCATTAACTACACAGTTCTTAATCGTAGGAATTGGACCTTTAACTATTAACTTTTTCATTTCTTAAGCAATTCATAAAAATATTCTATAGGTATTACAGCTACTTGACCCACGCTAGGTGCCCCGTTCTTTCCTGCCTTCTTCCAACATATACAGAACGGTTTAGATTTATCACTACAAGCGTCCCTAATGTCAAAATAGTTTGGCATATTTTGGGTAAACTTGGCTTGGATATTAACTGGAAGTTCATTGTTCATATCAACAATATCTATTTTGTCAGCATCAGCCAGTTTGTTCTGGCTTCTACTAGATACACATCCTTCATATCCAACATCTCTCAATTTATGAATTATTTCTAACTCATATTGAGAACCTTTTTGTTTACTTTTCTTCGCTTGCTTACTTCTTCTAACTGCAGGATCTGCCCATTCAAAGGTAATTCCATCTTTCGATTTAGCTCCAGAGCCAGGTTTATTAGCCCTAGCTTTAATAGAGTTTATCTCTAAGCCAGTTACTTCTGAGGCTTCTTCTATAGTTTCGAAGGTTTTCTTTTCTCCATTTTTAAATGTAGCTGTAACACTTGTATTAGTCTACTTTTTCATTCCGTTTATTCTATTTATTTTTTCATTAACTTTACATCTCTAGGGTTTCTCTAGTCAATAACGAGTTGCTCATTTATAAAGTCCAATAAGTCTTGTGTATTTACACACGCTCCGGCTGGAAGCTCACACCTATATACTGTCTGTCTAGGAAATTTGGATATTAGTGCTTCTTCGTCTCCAGAAATAAAGTTTTCTCCAGTATCATTAATTACTACGTAAAATACCATTTCTTTTAAATTTGTCAATAGTTAACTTAATCAACTCCTGAGTAGCTTTTCTTCCATAGTCCCTATAGTAATCACTTATATCCTTAGCTCCTGTGTTTCTGGGAATCATTGATACGATTAATTCTGGATGTTGTTTCCTAATCTTATTAGTAAAACGAACTCCAGTTAGGTCATTATCATATAGCAACACAATGTATTTGAATCTCTGCTTTAATTCTTCTAAAACTTTGTCAGAAACAAACTGAGTCTCAGAGTTGGGAGCTATAGCTGGTATTCCTAAAGAATATAAACACATTACATCTTTCATAGACTTAGTTATTACTACCAGTTTTCCAGTCTTAGCTAATTGTTTATAGCCTTGAATAGTCTTAGTAGAAACATTACCTATGAATCTAAACTCCTTTCGTTTTGGCATATAAATACGCCATTGCTCGATGTTCTCTTTCTTCCCAAAATAATATCCATAGATAGGACTATGTTGGGCAGACTGTGCATATATATTTCCATTTAAGAATACAGTACTACAACTGTATACCTTAAACCTATGTAGAATATCTTTAGTAATACCAAAGCTTCCCCACCACTTCAACTCAGGTTCTGAGAACTCCTTAGCTTCTATTTGGATGAAGGTTTGTTTTTCTTCCTCAAATTTCGGCTGGATTTTTACTGCAATCTTCTTTACAGGAGAATCCTTAGTATATCCAAAGTCCTTAGCTATAATCTTTAAAGCAGTGTGATAGTTACAATTATACTTTTCCATAACTACCCCTTCGAATGTCAAACATTTTCCGGAAGCAAAGTCCTTAAAATATAAGTTTCCAGATTTTCCTCTAAAAAAGCTGCAGGTGACATGACTGTCACTACGCAAAGGAGACTTGAACAGTCCTTTCTTAACTGGAATACCCAGATAATAAGTCATGTAAGTCTCCTCATTGTTCTTAGATAGAAGAAATTCCTTAGTAATTTTGGGTTCAAAAGTATAATCAAACATAGTCACTAAGGAATTTATGAATTACTCTACTAACAAATCATTATAGCAAGTTGTCAAGATCGAAGTCATTTCCTGGTGCAGCATCTACACCGGCAACATCTGCAATCGGGTCTTCTGACTTCATTTCGGTAGGCTTAGCTTTCAGATACTTCTGACGTTCTCCCTCCTCATAGTCAGAGAAGAACAGCTTGTCACCAATATAGTTATCAGAGATGAACGACTCACCTTGTTTGTTAATACCTACGATACGAGGTATATCAGCAACTACTTTACCATCACGGTTTCTACCAATCAACTTCAACTTAGTCTCTGTACCTTTAACTTTTTCAGTTATAGTAATCAGAGCCTTAGCTACATCATCGAAGCTCTTAAACTTAGAGCTAGCTGCTTGCATCTTTTCGAATCCTGCAGGGTTAAGAACCTGCGCAGTCTGTTTAACTACAGCCATCAAAGTTTCGAAGTTGGAGGGCATCACTACCTTTCCACCATTCTTACTATCAAATTCTCGTCTCTCATCATCACCAGCTTTCGGGAAGAATTGAGTTACTGAGAAGTAACCATCTTCGTTCTCAAAATTGATAGACAAAACTTTATAGTGGGCTGTTGGGTCCTTCTTCCCATCAAATTCCTTGATTTCGCAACCCATGAATTTTACATCATGGATATTCCAAGGGGTTAAAGGACGACGTGTGTTTCTTACTGCTGAGTCTGCTGATATACCAAAATTAAATGCCATAATTAATTCAAATTAAAATCAAATTTTTCTAAGTTTTTGTCATCTTCGTCTATGTTTAAATTATCTAATGCTTCTATATCGAGTTCTTTTTCGATATCAATTATCTCTTCCGGCACAGGATTTGACTCCTGTACCTTGTCTCCTATCAGATAATAAATTCCTTTATCCTCTGTAGGTTCCAACTTAAAGACAGTACCGTAAGCAGAAAGCTTTTCGTTAGCAGCTCCTCTATAACTTACAGTATTACTTTTAGTCAGCTTGTTTCCAGCCTTAGTACCGAAAGCAGCATCGGTTCCAATAATAGGAACTGCCTTCTTATCCTTTTTCTTATACTTGATGTCTACACGACAATCTGCACAGACTTGTAACAAGTCTACTGCCCCTTGGGTCAAAATCAACTTGTTAGAATCAAGCGTAATAATAGGTTCAGGATTTTCATCTACCTTAGCAGATGAAGATTTACTACTTGCAGCTTTCTTAGTAGCTACGGTGTCAACATGGATTTCTTCTTTACCAATATAGGTGATTTCACCCGTTTGCTCATTCACATCATAGTGAAACAGTATGTCTAATTTCATTATTCCCCTTCGTTATAAGCGTCAATAACTTTAATAATCTCATCCAAATCATTATCAATTTCTAAGTCTTCAAACATTCCCAAAGAAGTCTTTGCTACACAGCTACCATTATTGTTAGTGATAAGCTTATACTCCATTCTACCGGAGTCTCCTTCGTTTACTTTAGTAAAGAAGATATATGTAAACAAACCTTCCAAGGTTACTTTTTCAGACAGCAACTTACCAACAGTCTTGATAACATACTTAGGATTAACGTTGTCTCCAACATTTTCTGAGTGAGTCAAGAAGATCATTTTGCAATCCTCTCTCATCTTTTCTGAATATCTCAGAATTTCCATAGCGTGTTGAGCTAATTCACTAAACTTAGTATAACCAACTTCAGTTGCTCTATCAACGAACTCATAAGAGAGAACATATTGGAAGTCATCAATGATTACCTGCTTGATGTGTGGCATCATCTTATCAATAATTTGAAGAATTTTCAGTATTTGGTCCCACTTTGAACTTACATAGTAGTTACCACTCACGTTCTTTCCTTCGATTTTGATGGGAATATACTTCTTCTTCCATGCACGGAAGGGAAGGGGTTTACCCGTAGTACTTATAATAAAAGTAGTTTCGGGATTAAGATTTCTTAAACTTGTACTTTTTCCAGTACCTGATTCACCTACGATAGCAATTGTTTCAGCAGCCATTATTCTAATGCAAAATTAAAATTCGAATTTGAATTATCTAATTCTGTAATATCATCTAGCTCCTGTTCTACAATAGAACTATTATCTTCTAATATATAGTTTGGACTTGTATATCTCTCATAATCATAAATTTCATCGGGCTTCGGCAGCTCGTAGAACATATTAATCCATCCAAAGAAGTTTACTCCAACCTCAACATCGCAATCCCCATATCGGTTCTTAAGTACCATAATACTCCTATAATAAGAGCCTAGATACTCAATATTGTAATGTTTATAAGTCTTCAATCCATCTCTGTGAGGATTATACAATGCAATCATGATATTACAATCTTGCACAGTATTACCTGAATCCTTAGCATCGTGAATAGTAAACGCACTTTTGCCTTGTTTAAACCTCTCAATATTTCCTTGCTCTCTATTAGCTTGCTGTATTACTACAGGACTAATAAAACACTTATCTCTAAGAAAAAGAAGATAGCTAGACAACAAATCAATATCAGGCTTTGTACCAACAAGACCAATATGGTCTACGACTACATTATAAATAAGATTAGGATTATTTGGAGTATAGACGAGGCGGGTTTCACTTTCAGAAAAGGTTCCCATTTCCTCCAACCTAGTTTTCAAGATGGCATATACCTTCTTCGGAGTTACCTTCTTGTCATAGATTTCTAACTTCTTACTAATCTTATCTATCCAAGGCATACATTGCTTAACTAAGTCATAATGCTCATCAGATAAAATATATTCTTTTTCTCTTGACAATATCTTCTTAAAAGATAGTTGGATTCCATAGGTCTCAAATATATATATGGATAACAGCTTAATATACAAAGCTACTTCTCCCATTTCAAGACTGAAATACAATACCTTAAAATCATCATCATCAAGATGTTCCATTAGTGGTCGATATACATAAGCATATAAGGCAAACGAAGTCTTACCTGCACCAGAGTTTGATAGAATTAAAGTATAGGTTTCCCTAGTAACTCCATCAATAATACTCTCTAGCTTAGGAAGTTTCATAGAAATACCATGATTTAGTCCCTGTCTACCTCTATCAATTTCATTGAGAAGTTTATCAGAAATCATAGTAATCTCATAGAATCATAATTAACTCCGCCTTCATTCTTTAATGCCTCTAGTTCTTCCCACTTATGGTCTATTACAAAATTAGCTATTGTGGTACACAATATATTGTGTTCATTAGCCCACTTAACTAACTCTATAATATGGTTATGAGTTTCTGGCTTCCATCTGATAGTTTTACCATAAAACCTATAGAAGTCTTCAATTGTATCAAATTTCTTAGATACGCTTTTCAGACCCACTTGTGTATTATTAACTATTCCAAATAATGGATAAGTATCCCACAATTCCTTACCTAAGTCGAATGAACACTTATAAAAGTCTTTCACAACTAACTTATTTAGAGGAACATCTAGTGGGTTAAATACAGACCCTTTCTCAGGAATCTTATAGGATTTATGAATAACTCCAGCATCGCGAAGTCCAGTTAATAGTTCTATTGTAAAACCACGAGCGCATACTCTAGAAGAGAAATACTCGTGGACAATTTCGGGTTCATCACCCTCTTGGGCGATAAGAAGAATTTCTAACAACAACAGCTCACTTGGGTTTATGCTATATTTTTCACAAAACAAAAGTTGCTGTTTCAGTTCAAGATTTTTCACGTGTACAAATTAATAGATTTTCTACTAATCTATACACCAAGTCTAGTTTACTTGTTAAAGCGTTAAAACTTGGTTACGTGATAAACTTTAGTCCTCAACTTTTTCGCTGGCAGTTTCAAGAAGTACTGCATAGTCCTTCTTTAATTCCTTCAATTCAGCGGTAAGCTTACTAACTTTAGTTTCCAATGCTTTGCACTTCTTAGTCAAAGCAGACTTCATCTCATTAAACTCTTTTTTAGTGTAATAAGTTTCCATAATTAAAAACGATAGGTAAAATTCTGCAATTTTTTCTTGTAAGGTTCCCAAGGCTCTCCATTAAGTAACTTTCGTAAGTTATCTACATCAATAGTAACATACTCGCTCTTTTGATGAGACTTCTTAAACCATTCTTGTTCAACGGTATCTTCTAGCACTAATGTGAATATTTCAGAGTATTTAGAACCTTCTTTTCTAATGACCCTACCAGCGGCTTGAGTGCTTTTTGTGCTACTAGAGTCAACTCCAAGCATTATCCCGACCGATAGACCGGGACAATCAAAACCTTCAATAGCCAATTTACAGCTATTAATCACGCCCTTGTCTAGTAGGGCGAACTCCTCAAGTGTAATTCTGTTTTGTTTTTTACTTTCTTTGCCAGTGTAAACATATCCTACTCCTATCTTCTCTGCCATTGCAGTGTTGGCAGAGAATGTAATAATTTTCTTGTCTGCTCTGTGAGCAATAATCTCCCTAGCCACTTCTAATTTAGCCGGATGATTATGGATAAACTTTTTTCTAGCTTGTAAAGCTCTCATAAAAGCCGTAGAATGAAAGGTAATCTGCTTCAAAGCATTAGACAGCTCAGCTTTATCCGAACTACTACAAATCTGATTTCTGTAATTAAGCCTATTTCTGAGGCCGTCTTTACCAACCATACTCATTGCGAGTCCAAAATCAAAGTTAAAGAATTCAAAATGTCTTATAAATTCCCTATTTTGCTCTCGATAGCTTTCGATGTCTTCTGCTGTGATAATTACTTGATATTCAGTAAAATCAGATACCCAACCATTGGCTTTGGCTACTTCAATAGTTACACTATCAACTACAGGGCAATATTTCTCGACTATAGTATGTCTACCGTCAAGTCTTTCCAGAGTAGCAGTTAGTCCAAGAATTAACTTGTATTTAACCTTACTAAATACAAATTGTAAAGTCTCAGCAGCAGTTCTATGGATTTCATCAATGATTAAAAAGTCACATTCGTATCCATTCTTTGCTGTAGTATTTACAACTTGCACCTCTGTATTTAACCCTAGACCTTCCTTATCTAATATATCTATCCACTGATTCTTTAAAAGTTCCGTGGGGACTACTACCAATGCTCTAATAGTAGGATATTTAGATAGAACAGCCTTTAAACAATTAATAGCACATCGTGTTTTACCAAAGCCTGTACAGGCTTCTATGGTGCCTCTTCCTTTATGTAATAACCAGGCTCTCTTACATTGCTCCTGTCGCTCATCACGAGTAACAGGAGTAAAGAGGTCTTTCATCAATCTATATTCCTAGTGATGTCCCATCCTTTAAGTTCTGCAACTTTCTTGATTTCTTCCATCTTATCCTTCCATTGTTTAGCCTGGTTCTCGCATTGATTTTGGAAGCGATAAAGAACTTTGTTTGATAGCAGTCTGAGCTGATCACTAGTTAAGTTAGCATATTTATCTCGTTTCAATCTACACATAGATCTAAACTCAGCATAACTTAATCCAGTATCACAGATTTTCAGAGCTATAGAAGGATTCAAACGAAGTTCCTTACTTACTACTAACAGTCTGTTAACAGCTTTACCTGTCACTGGGTCTTTACGATACAAGTCTTTCTGCATTTCTTGCTGTGTAAACCACAGTCCCATTTTTACAATGAAGTTAAGCGTCAAATGAGAGTTGTCAAACAATCCCAAGGAATCTAAACAAGCATCCATAACTAAACTTACTGGTACTTCTCTAAACTCTACAGGGATTCCATTAAGAATCTCTCCAATTGGATAGACCTTAATAGCCTCATTAGTTAACACTTCCTTATTGTTTTTGATAACAGCTTTCAAGTCTTCCAAACAACGTGTGTTTGTGTATTGCTTTTCAGCTCTAAGCCATCTAATAAGAAGCTCTGCACGACATCTTTGTATTTGGTCGGACACAATTCCGAGTAATGTTACACGACCCGGATTCTTGGTATCAGAGTTGTACAACATTTGTTCACAATGATTGTAGAATCGTCTCAGCTGGTCATAACCTGCGTCTACCAATTTAATTTCCTCCTGGACCCCATTTACCTTAGGTCCTTTCCATACATAGCTATTAACGTCGTTTGCCTTATCGCTCAAAGCCTCTCTCAGCTTATCTCCTAATACAGTCATAAATTATTCTTTAAAAATACTTCATAGTTTATCTCCTTTTTAATGTTAATCTAATAATATTTGTCCATCTTCAATGATAGGCTTTTCATGAATAAATTTCAAGAAAATTATATTACTATCCTTGTATGGAACAAAATCTTTACCATCGTACCATCTATCGATGCCTTCTTCTACGTATCTTAGTGAAACATAGCCGACATCTCCTAATTTCATAGAACACTGGTTCCAATTCGGGAATCGAACACACATTATATCCTTGTAATCTAGATTATCATATTCTAGCCTTTCAAAGACATAATTAGCGTATCCCATCCCGTCCTCACATTCAGCAACAAATTTGACATGGTAAGTTACTTCTTTGGTTTCCACACTTCAAATGTATTAATATCCTCGAACTTCCTACAACCATAAGAAGCGAAGTCTCCTTGCAGCTTATCCATGTTAGGCAAGCAAGGGTAATTCTTACACCTAGTGCAGCTACGTTCAGGATGTTTGTAGTGAAAACCATCTTTGTCCTTAAACATTACTTCAGTAATAGGCATAATAATATTAATACACATGAACCAGCAGCGCCATATTTAATGACATTCTGCTTCTTTTTTAAAGACTTATTAAGACCTTCAATAGATCTATTTTTATCTTCAATTATGTTTCCATAATACAGTAACTGAACTCTACGAAGAGAATCCGTTTTTTCCCAACTCTTATTTATTAGTTCTAGATTAGTTATTCGCTTATTCAATAACGGAACAGTTTCAGACAACTTCTGATGCTCGGCAAATATCAGATTAGTTGTTTTTAGTTGCTCGCTGGTTATTGTAACGGTCGATGTATTCTGAGAAAAAGCACAAATTGATGCTATCAGAACTAGACATAATAGTAGATACTTTCTCATCATACTCTTTGTCTATATACTTAATTTTCTCCACGATGGAATCGTTAACTATATAGATGCTATCTCTAATTATAGAATCCCTTACTATTTCCTGCACATTAGGCGGAGAAACTGCGGTTTCCTTCTTAGGTATTAGCAAATAAATAATTAGCAATCCCATCAAGGCTATTAAGATATAGCAAAACTTAGTCCTGTTCATTTAGCTCAACGCCTATTGCCTTGGCTTTAGTTACCAGTTCAGCGCATTTAACTACATCTATACCTTCTTTAGCTAGATTCAAAGCTTGCTTCTCTTTATCAGAGAGATTTTTGATTTCATTTTTGAGGGCTTCTTTTCTTTCAAACCGGGCTTTCATTTGGTTATATCCCTTAATGATACGCTCTGGATTTTCTTTCAAGAAAGTAAGCTCCTGTTCCAAGAATGCTTTTACCAGCACTTTACCTGCTACACCTCTAGATGTAGTATAAATAGCTGGACACTTTGGATCATGAAGAGCCTTATCGTAAGCCTTCTTCTGTCCCTTAGCCAAATCGAAGGTATCACTAGGATTACATACTGCAATACCAACGGTTACTACTCTACAGATTCTAGCATAGTCCGGATCATTTGTGCATATGTATTCATCGGGAGCCACCCAACCTACTGCTAAGACACAATCATCCTCACTTACTTCAGCAGCCTGACTTAAAGCACAAGCTACAATTTTACGTTCTTCACCCTTAAAGTCTACAAATGAGTCTACCATGTACTCAATCACATCCTGTTTCATTTTCTACAATTTTAAAACCGTTATTAATTAAATATTCTTCGGGAGCAAATTGTAATTCAAAGAACCTATGCAGAGAGTATTTCTTCCTCTTACAGCATAGTTGATTCTTTTTCAATACAATGGGTTTATTAGAAGAGTAGTATTTTTCTTCCATTAGAGCAGCTCCCCAGCTCCATATTTGATATACTGAACTACAGTAGATAAACTTATCATGCGTATGCACAATCTGTTTATCCTTCTCGTAAGTCCTCCGTGAGGTCGTCATAAAATACCTTTATAGTCTTAAAAATGAATTGATTCTTTTGAGTATTATAACAGTCATTCCAGCTACATTTCTGATAGTGAGATAGTAGTTCGGAAGCTTTTACACCAGTATACACATTTCTGCAAAAGCTATCGTCATCATCACAATCTGCTGCGTTTATGGTGTACTTTCCAATAGAAATCGCATAATGATAATGACTTCTCTCTACTTCGCTAAACTTTTCTTCTAGTTCATAATCCTCGTAAATAATGACTTTGAACTTGAATTTATCTCTACTTAGTAGCCTGGCTAGACAGTATGCTATATAGCAACACCCTCCACAATTAACGTCATATTCCTCATCTAAGAATCTACAAAGCTTATTCAGCCTCTCCGCTAGAATCTCCTGAATCTCCTGAGACTTCGAGTTTAATTTCCTCCTTTGCCTTTTTAAACTCATCTAAGTACCTACCTAAAGTTATAACTTCATCTTTTCCGAACTTTTTTCTTACTGCATAATGGCGACATCGCTCTATAGCAGCTTCTAGGGGATAGCCATAGCCTTCCACTTTAAATTCTTTTCTCGGATTTTTCCCACCAATATCATACAACAATTCCAAGTCAAACCTCGGAGAAGATTCACTAATGGGAGTAAGTCTGTAAAAAGGACCTTCAATTACCATTTTTATTTTGTTATTTACAAACGTCTATTACAGTTAAGTTCTCGTTGCTGGGACGATAATTAATATCCCTATGAGAATTAGATACAATAACCTGGTCAAAATTATTACACATATTAATCAGACCTTTATCATTAACTGCGTGACATACGATTATGATAAACTTGCTATTTGGATATCTCTCTTTGAGAACCTTAAGCTCTCCTAGGAAAGTTCCTCCGGCATCACACAAGTCATCAATGAACACAAATGTAGAATAGTAGCAATTCTTAGACTCCTCTATTTCAAAGGACTCAATTCTTCCAGTCTCTAGATTTCTTTCCTTTTTGAAGACTAAATAACCATAGTGAGAATAGTTACTTCCATATCTGTCCTTCGCCCCATGGTCTGGGAACACGATATTACTTTGGGCTGGAATCCAAGAGTGGTGTCCAAATTCCCAAGGTAAACATCTGTCACCAAGAAGATGAAAAGTTCTACTAGAATGTGCCTCAAGAACATATATGTTTCTATAGCCTAAGCTATTTAACATATTACATACTACTTTCAAGGAGAATGGACGATTAAAACTCATTACTCTATCCATACGCATAGACATTAAATAAGTAATGTGTAAATCCCATTCTACTTCTTGTCTATCTAAAATATCTCCTACTTGCACTAAGAGGAATAAATCCTCAGTATTAGATATTCTACAAATGACATCAATAGATTCCTTTCTGTTTAATTCCTCAGTAAGGAAAAACTGAGGCTCTCCATCAGGAAATCTAGTAACATCGTACTTAATTTCACTGATTTCCTTGTTGATTAAGTTTAATTTCATCTACTACATATTTTAAGATTTCATAACTTTCTTCCAGACCTGCCCTATCATCTAGGAGGATATTGTAATAAGGTTTCTTAGATTTAGAGAATATAGAACTACTAATGTTTGGAGCAGATAAAGTATTAGAAGTAATATTTGCTATTCCTAATCGCATACAAATTGTCTGCTTTGCCATAATTTTATAATCATCTTCATCAGTGGTGAATAAAATCATTTCAAAACCTAGAAGTGAGCATTCTTTAAGTAGTTCTATAACGCAACTATAATCTCCGCCAGTATTATGGTAATCGAAAATAGTATTATCAAAATCGAAAGCGACTATTAGCTTTCTGTATTTATGATACTCTTCTAATAGTCGTTTCTTGCAAGCTTCTTTCCCAAAAGGATGATTAAAGTCCATGGTCAATTCTTTGTCTGATTTCTTCAAGAGAATATTCTTTCTTCAAGATACCATCTTCAAAGACAGTCTCTAAGCATCCCTCTTTTTCTTCCTCGATTGAGACCTGGTCGGTAGTAGTATACTTCCCATCCAGACCTTTATAGACAGCAATCAAACCTTTCAAAGAGTTCTTAGTACCATCATCAGTTTTAGGATGTTTGAAGATTTCTTTCAACTCGCCATTTACTACGCAAGCAGTAGCCTTAATAGCAAACCCAAGACTATCTCTACTTGCATACTGATAGGAATATGAACCTACTCCAAGAACGAGATTACAAGCCGCCATATGAGCGTTTTCTAATCTCAAGTAGATTTGCTTTTGACGTTCTAGAGTAATAGAATCTCCATAAAGCAGACCAACCTTAGTGCTAGGATAGCGGTAATCCTTTGAAGTAGTATTCCATCCGAAGATTTTACCAAGCATATAATATGCCCCATAATATTGACCTTCGGACACTTCAACATACTCTGCATCGTCGTTAAACGGAGCATAGCAGCAATAATACTTACCTTCTTTCATTCTGGTATTGAAGTGAGGATTAGTTCTCAACCCGCAGATTATATCTACTGGGTCTCCACTATCAGGACGGATTACTACTCTACCATCACGAGCCATAATGTCTTTCTTCAGCTTGGGCAAGAAATTTTCAATTACATTCCAGAAATCCCAAGTATCAGATACAATAGAAACAAACCCAGAAGGATACAAATCATTAATTAGACGTTTGAAAGTGCCCAGCTCATCTTCCTCCCCTCCAGCACACATTACAGAGTGTTCTGTTGCTGGAACTGTAGCAGCAATCAATTCCTCGTCTGAATTAGCTCCATAATATTCTTCCAAAGCAGCAATAGCTGGAATAGTTTCACTTCCCACAAAAGAAGTCATATGCGCCATACCAGATATAATTGCGGCTTCCATTCCCGCCATACCTCGCATTGAGAAATCATGACAACAAAAACCAAGATTTACATCTGTTGGAAAACCAGTCTTGCAAGCATGACGATGTAGCTCTTTCTTATAAAGCCTAGCTCTAGTAGCAGATGTGCATGGCATCCACAAGGTACAGCTGATAATAGTCTCTAAGTAGTTAGTTAACCAAAAGAACTCGGGTAGAGTATTTGTAATGGTCATCATGGGAACCCGAATAGGGCACACAGAACCTTCAGGAAGAGCCTTTATGCGAATTGGTAGATACCCAAGGTCATATAAAGCTTCAATATGTCTGTACCCAACGGATTCAATACCAACAAAGTTGTTTACTCTACGATAGAACATCTCCACAGCTTCCTTCTTTGGTAGATTAAAGAAGTTTTTCTCAAACTGTTTAATGAGATATTCTTTGATTAGGTATTGAATACCAAATACTACTGAACCTTCGGTTGCTTCTGGGAAGTATTTATTACTTCTAGGAGTCCAGTTACTATAAACTTGTTCAGTACCTTCGGGGTACATTCTGTGATGGCCCAACTTGTAACCATCTGTAGCATTAATTATTTCCATTCTAAAAATTATTTTAATAACTAATTGTTAATAAACTTTTCATGCCTTTACCACTAGCTAAATTCTTAAAACACTGAGTGATAAATTCCTTCGTTTCTGGATGGATAGCCCTAGGAGAATTTATATACTTAATCCACCAGTTATATTCTCCTTGAAAACTATTACCGTTGTATACTTTACCAGCAGCCAGATAATCGCATACCAATTCTAGAGCATACTCTTTAGGCATCTTCACTGGAACACCGCCAATGTCTAGCTTAGTTACCCAGTATTCATAATGGTGTGGATTTCTTCCTCTGTGATGTAAATAAGACCTAGAATATCCTAGAATTTCTTTTTCCTTGTTTAAGGGAGATGTGTCATCATCGTAAAATTTTACAGAACGAGAGAACTCATACCATCCGAATTTAGATAAGTCGTGCAAGATGCCCTGTTTGTATAAACCTAACTGAAAACAGTAATAAGCTACCCAAAACTTATGTCTAAGTATTCGCCTAAGATGTTTCAGTGTTATACACATACATTTAAGAATTTCCATATCTTCTTCACTATTCTAGTTAGAAAATTATTTCCTCTTAGATTGAACTTATGTGTATATCCAGACAACTTATCTGGATTCCACACAGCATGAACTATATAGAATAAATATCCTACTGTGTATAGCATAATGTTCAGTACTGGGATAAATCCTAGGATTAGTATTACTAAAACTAGCCACACTGGAACTTTAAGGTCATAGTCTTCTTCTATAAGTGCCACACTTCTGCTATACCCATTGTAATAAACGGTTACATGGGTATCTTTCAAGATAAGCACCGTGATGATTACCATCACAGTGCATATTACTAGATACATCATTTGTTATTAGCTACATCTTTAAATAAGGTGGGAACCTGACCATAAGTAGGAAGTTTTCCATCCCACTTCTTAATCATATCCTGCTGAACTATGAGAACTGACAAAGATGCTGAAATCTTTCTATTATATTCAGCTTCTGCATCACCCTTAATCTTAAGAGCTTCTGCCTCTCCTTGTGCAGCTGCTACTTTCTTTTTAGCTTCTGCCTCAATAGTCTTAACTTCATTCTCTGCCTTCAAAGCCTGTTGAATTGCAGCATTCTTAGCATCAATAGAATTGACTAGCGTCTGTGGATATTGAAGACCAGAAGTCATTTGTTCAAGCTGAAAATTCTCAGCCAAGAGTTCCTTTGACAGTCTATCTTCTATAGACTTCTCAAACTCCTCACGTTTACTTACTAGTTCATCAGTAGTATAGTTATTCAGCTGAATGCGAAAAGCATTCTTTACGTAATTATACAAAGTAGTGTTAATTACCTCTACAATATCTTCCTTTCTATACTTCTTAAATACTTCTGGTGATTTCCCGTCAACAATCTTCAAAGAAATTGTAGGGTCTACAGTAAATGATGATCCATCTTTAGCATTAATACTGAAAGGAGGATAGTCCACAGTCTGTACGAATGTAGGATATTCATATACAGCCGTAGTAACAGGATTGTACCATACCGCACCAGTAACAAGAGACACATCGTCTACTCCTTTACCATCTCCGTATAGATTTACCTTGATGCCTTCATAACCAGCATCAATTCTCTCATAGCCACAACTAGATAAGCCAAACACTAAAGTTAATACGCACAAAATCTTAATAATTGTCTTCATTTTCCTTATTTAAGTAATGTTTCTTAATATATTTGAATATCCTATAAACTAAACTTGGGATTGCCACTAGTAATAGTAACAACCCCAAGATATTTGCAGCATACAATGATTCGGATAATAACCATAAGCTGATGTTGTAAATTACAACGATTAATAGAACGGCAACAAATGCCTTAATTAAGTTTTTCTCGACCATAGAATAATATATTCTCTATTGCCGCTTTTATTATACCATAGTAGTACATTATCCTCTGTAATATCTACATACGGGTCATAATAAATATACGCGGCAAACATTATGCACACAATTATAAACGCAATCATGATTTATCGAGTTTTAATAGACCCAGGTCTGGTAGTTGCAGCCTGAAAGTCTTTTCCTTGTTTATCCCACCATGCTTGCTTTGCTTTTAACCAAGCTACTTTTTTCTTATACTTCATTGTTCGGAAATTATTACGATACGATTAAATTCATTATCTCCAAATTCAGTGGTAATTCCACATCCCTTAACAACCAATTTATCCTCTGGAGCACCATAGCTAATCAGAGCCTTCTTCATAGATTCTGCCCTAGCTACAGCAAGGTTATTATTAAACTCTTCTGGACCTTCTTCCGAAGCATATCCCTCAATCACATAAGTTTTTCCACTATTAGAAATATAGGAAGCTAGTTCTGAGACAGCCACATTGGAAGTTTTAGAAATCTCTGAAGAATTTTGAAGGAATTGAATTTTTGGAGTCAAAAGCTCTACTTTAGTAATTTCGATTGTGTCCGTCTTAACAATTTCTATTGGTTTACGAGCCATAAGTTCCTCATTCTTGGCTCTCAACTCATTAATAGAAGCGTTTAGGCTTTCAACCTCGGCATCACTATACAACTTCATAATTGGAAAGTCCCCCTTGCTAGACTTAAAGCGATAGGTAGCACCAATATAGACGTTAAACTCATGATTCAGAGGAGAAGTCTTGGGAAGTAACATATACTCAGGAGTAACATTTAATGCCCATCTATTAGAGATATTAAAGTTACATCTAACGGCTCCACAGGCGGATACATTATTATAGACATCTCCATAAGTATGATACCAACCAGCACCAACGATTAGTATAGGCTCAAACAGACGCCTATCTCCGTTATATCCACATATCAGGTTAGTAAGATTGGTAGTAACGTTAGCTGTCAAATTATGTGAATCAAAGAATGTTTTATTTCCTTGGTTCATTCCAGCCATCATGTCTAACTCCAAGCCAAAGATAGGAGTAACCTCCTTACCAATAGCAATGTTTACTAGTACATCATTTGGTTCTGCCCAACTTCTATGGTTATCCCAAATAGTAGTTCCAACATTACCAGAAATATACCAGTTATCCTTCATACTTCCAGTCTCAACAACTTGTGCGCTAGCAAATGCACACATCAAACACAAACAAATAATACTAAAAATTCTCTTCATAATTAAATTAGTTAAATTAATCCCACCAAGTTCTCATACGTTCAAACCTAAGTTTATTGTACAAGTACCAGGCTTTTTCTCTTCTCAAATGGTCTTGAAGAATAGGCTTACTCAAATCAAGATCAGCAGCTTTAGGCCAGAATCGTTTCCAGTTCTTAATGTTTATGTGCCTATCTACGAATTCTTCAGACCCAGGTCTGAAATCACAATGATAGGCAGAATCTATCTCTAGAACAATATCTAAAAGTCCTAGTGCGAGTTTTAGATTCTTTTCAACAACTTCGTTACCTTCAGCAATTCTAGATACTTTGAAGTATTCATACATTCTAATTAGGGCTTGTTTCTCTAAAGAGAGAACAAATCCATAATCGAATGGATAAAACTTCATAGCTTCTTTGATAAGTTTCTTATTCTTATTCTTTCTTAGTTTCATATTCCTGACTTGCTTCAACTGCTAATTTATCTGCGAGATTATTCATCTGAGAAAAGAAGTCTGAACTTGAAGTATGTCCTTTCACCCAACAAAAATCTATATTAGGACAAAATTGCTTTGCCTTATTTAAGACCTTGTCGTATAAATTCCATAACTCTACGTTCTTCTTTCTTTTCCATCCTTTAGTAGCACATCCTATGACGTACTGAGAATCTGAGTAAATAGTCAGAGATTCGATTTTACGACTTACTGCATTTAGAGCATAAATTACTGCTAACAACTCACATTTATTATTAGTAGTATTAGGAATCATCTTACTAAATTCATAGGCTTTTTCCCCATCAATTACGAATACAACTCCTACTCCTCCTGTGTCTCTAGACGAGCTAAAAGCTCCATCAGTGAACACTTCTAGCCTGCTCATCAGCAGTATTTACTCTCATGTTAGTTCCGAGTAATATTGCTATCTTTAGCAAATCGTCTTGATTGTCACAAAATATATTATCTAAAATATAGTTTGCGTAATCACTTATTCTAACTCTCTTTCCTACAGCTCCATACTTCCCATTAAGCCACTTAATTTGTGGAATAAAGTCTTCCAAATTATCTCCAAGATGCCTCAAGGCTTTTCTAATAGAGACTGGAAACCACATTTTTTCTTTTATCCAATCTAAGTGACAATAACCAAAAGCAAAAGCTCTACTCAAATCCTTCTGAATGAATTCATCTAGCTCGAAATTTCTCTCATGCCTTCCTAATTCCTCAAAATCATCTTTTAAATCTAAACAGAACACTTCATTGAACTCAATCATCGCTCCAAGATTCTATAACACCAATCAACTCTAGCATACCATATCTACACATAGCCTTAAATGGCCCAGTAGATATAGAAACAAATGTTGATTTACTGTTTCTATAATTTCTTATTACTTGCGTAAGTAAGTCTCTAGCTAGTGTTCTCAGGTCAGAAATAGATGGAACTCTATACTCTCCAGGACTTATATACATCCTCCAAGGAGACTTTCCTACACATTTTCCATCATCGTCATATGTTCTATGACTCTTGTCCCAACTCATATATTCTAGAACCTTGTCAAAGTCAAAGTTCTCCATGATGTAGTTATACTGAACATCAAGAGGTGGGGCATCACTGAAATTTCTTGTCTTCTTTACTTTCATTTTTATAACATTCAACGAGACGTTGCAGATTGGGAAGTTTGTCAGATCTCACACTGACAATTAAACCTCCTTTCCGCAGATTGTACCTCAATTTGATTCCGCAATGATTAAGAATTTCAATAAATTCTTTCAATGCGTTACCTTTCAATACATTTCTATAGACTAGCTTCTGACCATCTTGATAACCTTCACGGTAGTATTCATTCGCAACATCGGAAATAAGCCATCGTCTAATGGGTGAAACCTTTTCTAGGAGTTCACTAACTCTAGTTGCGATGAAATCCATACTTACTGAATACTATCGTTAGATACTATAGAATCGACAGCAGTTGTGTCTGCAACATTCTCAACGACTACAACAGAGTCTTCTGCAACTACAGTTGCCGGTTGAGTCTTGTGTGTGCAAGCTGACATAGCAGCAACTAACACAAAAAGCAATAGTAACTTCTTCATTTTCAATAATTTTAATTAGTTAAACATTTTATCTATCAAAAAAAGAGTGGTTCCAGTATCTGTGCTTCTCAGATACTTTCCCCACTCCTATCACTCCGAAGAGCTTGTACCGTTATTAGGTCGGCCAACCTCCCTCTTCATCTTGTTGAGAATTTGGGATAATAGTCACCAAGTTTAAAGATTACTTGTAACTGAAGCAAATGCTGAAACCCTTAACAGGGCTTCGTAACTCCTCCAACAACTTGGTTGGTGAGCTATAGTAGGAAGCTAACACGCAGGCAAAGATGAAATCAAAGTCGAAGACCTGGTCACACTAGCGAAGACTAAGACAAAGACTCTCAATAAGAGAGTAATTTCAAGATTTTTGTGAGACCAGCGAATGTGTAAGTCAGAAATCCTTAGATTTCCAAATAAAGATTCATATATTATTCCTAACGTATATATAAATTGTTAGCTTCCTACAGAAAATTCCTCTAATTACTTAGAGGAAGGATCGCCTTGTTTCCTAATCTCTTCGAAAATTCCTAGAAGATTCGTTGGCAAGGTAATCTTTAGTTGAGAGATTCTCTCCTGTTCAGACGTTCTCCAGTTATTAAACTGACTTCTAAACTCTTGCATTTTAGAATTATATCTCTCATAGTCAGCCTTAAATTCTGCTACTCTATCTTGATATTCCCTTTCTCTAGTCATATCAAGTTTATTTACAGTCTCTTTAAGTTCTGCCTTCATAGCGTTCAGTTCTTTTTCATAAGAACGATACGTATCTTGAAGAGACATAAACATCGCATCAACATCCTCTACCTTAATAGTCGGGTCTTGGTAATAGAGAATTAAGTCTCTACCAGTTCCTTCCTTGTAGATTGGGCAGTTTTCAGCGGCATGAACATCTTTTCTAGCTTTGCTAAAAGCTCCTTTTGGGTGAATATATTTCCCATAAGTAGAAGCAAACGCTTCAAGTCTTAGGTACTTGTTTCTCTTATTGGCATCCCATGAATCCATTACCTCTTTTTCATCCGCCTTAATAGGTGAATCTGGATATTGAGGTTGTTCTGGAATCTCAACATTGTTTTCTCTAGCCCATTTTTCGATAGAGCAAGCAGTAGTATAGGAAATCAATTCCTCCTTTTTCTTAATAGCCTCTCGCACCCAAGCACAGAAGCTATTCATTTCTGCTGACTTTTCTAAGTCGTCCTTAATAAAGTCTAGGGAAGTTTGACCCACTGTCATTAATTGCTTCTCCCCACCTCCTATAGAGGCTACAAACACTTGATAGAACCTCACACTATTCAGACGCTCAGTAGCAGCCTGAATCATTTCCTGCGCAACATTAGCATAATAGTTAGCAGATGTAGAAGTCAATCCTTCGTTTCCAAAAAATACACTTTCTTTCATTTTGTTAACTTATCAATTACATTTACTATAGATTCTTCTCCAGCTATGAAACCAGCTCTATGAGCGTTCATAATAAGTTTCTTCAAACTTTCTAGCTCCTCTTTTGACTTAAGAGTATTGCTAGTATAAATCTCTACTAGTTCTTTTATGTATCTTTCCATATTAAAACATTTTATAGTACCCGAAGTGGCATTACTCTGGAAGTATGCCGTACTTCCATATGTAGCCATAAGCATGGGTTATTTTATGATTGCAACAATCAGTGATATGTCTTTTGCAATTAACAGTTTTTGCCAACGTATCTTTTATTGTTGATAATATTTGTAATGCAATAGATATATCCCATATCATAGACTATTTATAACATTATTAATAATTGATTGAATTAGCTTTACCCAAAACACACCACGTGGAGGTTTCAATCTTGTGTTTCTACCCGAAGTGGGACTCGAACCCACACGCCCGCAATGGGCATCAGAGCTTAAATCTGACGTGTCTACCAATTCCACCATTCGGGCATATGGTAGCTATTCTCACGAACCGCTACCGAGAGATAACCCTAAAGTATCATTTTTCTAATCTTCTTACTAGATTAGTCTCCGAATTGTTAAATTCAAAGTTAAAAACTGTTAACTTACTTAAATTGTAGACAGGTGTTAATAAACTTATCAACATCAGTCTCACAATCAATATAGTTTGGAGTAACTTTTTCAAAGTATCTTAGATTAGCTTCTGTACCAATTAACCCAAGCTCTTCAAAATCGTAACCCTCTCCATGAACATCAAAGGGCAAGCCAGGTCTAAATACTAACCAGGCTGTCCCTTTAAACTCACAACAAATACAAACTGTTAATCCACTTTCCCTCAGTTTGTCTAAGATTTGCGGACTAACAGTCTTTAATACTACACACTCACCCGAGTTCGGCGAGTCTCCGTTTGATTTCATCTTCGGACAAGCTTTCTAACTTCTCAGATTGTTTCTTAGCTAACAGTTCCGTCAGGCGAGCCTTTTCAGCAGCCTTATTCTTAGCTGTCTCTCTATCAGCCTTCTCTTTTAGCTTATCCGTTATAATCTCCTTCACAATATTGAACTTCAATTCAAGTTCGGTATTGCTGGGAGTATCATTAGTTATGAAAGACTTTCTTGGACTTTTAGCTAGTTCCTCATCGTAAGAAACGGCTAATTTATCCAATACTGGCAGGCTCAAGTCCCACAAATCTTCTACACTCAGATTACCTTTACTAGTTGCGAAACGCAACTTCATTTTTGACGCTTGTTTAAACATAATTAGAAAATGATTTTAAATGATTTATTATCAACTTTTACAACAACATCATTGTGTGATGTGCTAGAAAATCCCAATCCACTCAACTGGTCATCACTGTACTCAGCTTTTGCTCTAGAACCAAGAGCTTCAAACACTCTTCTATGCTCCTTTTCAAGGTCAGCTCTCAGATATTCATTAAAGAAACCTCTAACAGGGTCTGGATTCTTGCATCCATCTATCATAAAGAACAGATGCTTGTTTCCTATAGCGTTGCCTTCCCAATGATTAGGAGAGAACATAATACAAGAAACCTTCTGGAATTTCATTGTATCAATTCCCCACTCGTTAGTAGATTTGAACGATGTAGAACCCTCTTTAATAGTAGGAGTCATGGAAATGTTTCTTTGTCCATCAACATGGATACGAGCAACTTCAATGTATTCCTTGCTCAGAACTACTTTTCCATACTGGAATTTGTGAAGTTCTCCATTAATCTCGATTTCCATTTCGAAACCAAAATCAATACTTTCCCTCTTATAGAAGTTATGCACTCTTACCACATAATCTCCCGGTCTTAGTCTGCTAGGGTCTGTCCATATGATGTTCTCAACAGCATCTCTAGTTTTTCCGGAACCTGCATTCATGTCAACATCAAGAGTTCCTCCAGTATAACCAGTTTTGCTTCCATAATAGATTTCTCTTCCACCAGGTTCGGTTACATGAAGGTCAAGGTCATCATAGTTAAACCAGTGAAGAGAGCATCTCATGAAACCGTCTACATTTCCACCAGCAGCCTTTACCTTCTCCTTGAAGGAATCGGCTACAGAACCATTATAAACCCAAGCAAAGTTGTTATTCCACTTAAACAACTGTCCAGCATCCGGATTTTCAGGAGCAGTCAGAGTAACAAAGTTGGGAATGTGTCTGTTCTCTACCAAGATAGAAACCTCCTTAGCTCCCGGAAGTATATTCTTGACAAAGGCATCAGCAGAAACCTCTTGGGCTTTGGTAAACTCTTTTGGGTTTACTGTAGAAGTTTCGGAGAGCATATCAAACATTCCTCCCTTCATCTTTGCTCTAGTATCTCTATTTACGAATAGAACATCATTCACAGAAATATCTTCCACATGAGCATGACGACGAGGAAGTGCATCAGTAAGACCTAGCTCTTCTACCTTCTTCTGAGCAGCCTCAATTTGTTTCTTAGTAATAAGAGCAGTAGGTCTCTTATAGTTAGATGGAGCCATAATGTTCTCATAAGACTTAACAGCTCTTTCCAGGTCCACACCATTACTTAAGTCAATCAGTAGAGTTCCCATAGCTGTATTTCTAATCTTAGCTATTGGAGATTTGAAGTTAAACCAACAATAGTTAGTGCGAACCTCTGGTGAGAGATTATCGGCCTCAAGCATAGTTCTTCTGAACTCTTGCAGAGTCTTTAGGAACTCCTCTCCGCGATAGAGATTATTATCCTCTATCAACTCAATTACGGTTTCTACCGCACTTAGTTTAAGCTCGGAAAGAGAGCGTTCAAAGACACCAGCTCTAGCTCTAACATCTCCGCGATAACCTGCGACAGAATCGAAATGATGTACTCTCTTGTTGAATTTAAACTTGTTAGGAATAGTCACGTACAAGTGAGTCCAAGTTCTAGTAGTTCCATCAGGAAGAAGTTGCACATTATGGTCACAACCGTGAAACTCATTAACATCCTGAATGAATATATCTCCTATTCCAGCTTCCTTAACGAGCTTAGCTAAATCAGATGCGGTCTTTTCATAGCCAGGAGTGTGAACATCATCCCAGAAGGTTTTCACCTTGTAGGTTTGAGGGTCTATAGCGACTACCTTACCATAGTGACGTATGAAAGACTTACAAGCATTACAATTGTGATCTTGCCGAATTGTTTCGTCCTCAAAGGAGAGAAGATAACTCATCCACAAAAGGTCTTTGTCTACATTAACTACAAATAAATTATCTGCAATCATAGCATTGAAAGCAGACTCTACATCTTTCTTGAAATCTTTAAAATTCATAATCTTTATTCGTTAAATATTTGATTGCATAATATAATAGTTAGACCAGTCATAACTGCGGTCTCAAAACCCATTACTTCCCTAGTTACTAATAGTATTGTTCCCATCAGAACTATTACTAGTAATCTTACTAATTCCTTTTTCCACCATTTCATGCTCTAGCTTCTTCAAAGTTTCTACACTCTCCTCATTGAACTTATCCACTCCCAGCTCACTAATCTTATATATCATAAGAATTTGGTGAAATCTTAGATAAGGATATTGGTCAATGATTTGACTCAATCTAGTTAATATCTTGAAATTAGCTTTCTTTCTAAATTTGATAGCTTCTTCAATTTGAGCTTCCATATTTATTAAGTATATCTAATTCCAATTCCTTAACTTTACTTTCATACAAGGAATCCTCAGCGTAGCCAATTCTGTCTAGGAATTTGTAATAATCCTCTTCTGGGTTATACTTACTAAGGATAAATTGCTTATAAGCGAACACACAGCTTATCCAACTATCGAACTTGAAGTAAGACATTGTTCTGGAGTTATACAACCCGAACAGATTGTTATTGTCCTTACAAAGTTTCGATTTAAAATTGCCAGATTCCAGAACAGCCTGAGCTGTTATAATTGCTGGATTTGGAAAATCGTAATGCTTCAAAGTATTGTACAATACTTCTTCGTTTACTTCATCCAATAAGTAGAATGGATGCTCTGGCAGCAATACCATTTCCTCCTGTTTCTGATTGAAATGTATCAGATGATGCAAAGAATAACCAGTTGCAAATCCGAATACAATACTAATCATAAGGATAATTAAAACTTTCTTTTTCATAAAACTTCTTCTTCTATTAATCTAATATCCCAGTAATTTTGAGTTACCGCCCATTCTATAGCGTCTTTCTTCTCTAGAAAAAGAGGAGAGATCTTCTCATAGTTTATAGGGACTTGCCCGTCATATGCCGTGGGAATTGAAATATAATATACTTTCATATCTCAATTGAATTAATAAATCTCGCATCATTAGCTAATTGATATACAGTAGTATTTAGCTCTGGCACATAGACTATATAGTAGTAATCAAAGAATTGATTATTATCCTCAAATCCTATGATTACTCCTTTTCGTCCTCCATCTACAATGCAGTCTCTATACATATATTTTGCAATATCTTGACGGATTCCGTCATGATTTATTACAGCCTGCAATGCAGAAAGTCCGTAGTAAGATGTATTTACACCCCTTATCTCATGTCCAAGCAAATCTTTATCAAAAGGAGAACTTACTATCATAACAATACTTTAGTTAGGTCCTCTACAGTTAGATTAGCTATCTTCGATAATTCACAGATTTGGTTTGAGAAATCTAGCCTTGTTTTAAGTTCTAAATCCCTCCATTGCCGTACCTCCTCTCGACTCTTTCTAAGTTCTTCTTGTAAGTAGGATATAGCCGCCCTTGCTGACTTTAATTGCTCTGTAGAACAAACGACAAAGTGCTTAGCTCCCTTCTTATTTGTAGAAGGAAGAGCGGCCTCAGCCTCTTCAATACTATCGAACTGTCCTAAGATAAAAGGAATATTATTACATTCCTTAATTAAATAGTACTTACTCATCTTTAATTCCTAGATAATCCTTTAATAATTGAATGTTTCCTTCTCTCAAATGCCGAATAAAAGCCTCCCTTTCTCTCTCAAATAGCAGAATTTTACTCTCTAACAGGTCTATTCGTCTTTGTTGATTTTCCTCGTATTCTTCAATAGCGTCAGAAATTGCTTTAAGTATAGAAGATTCCTTCATAGCGCTACTCATTGTAGAACTCTTCGTCCCCATTATCGTCGCCTATAGGATTCTCCCATCCGTACTTTACAGCAGTAGCCTTAAACAAAGGCAACCCATACATAGCATAATTCTCTTCAGGATAATTCTCTAAGCCCTCTTCTAGAACTTGATTCCATCTTAGTACCACGTAGAACATTAGGCTAGCTGAAATGCCTCTCTGGTCTAGAGCCTTCTCAAAACCAAACTCTACGTCAGACTTAAGTTGCTCTAGGATATTCCCTCTAGTCCATTCCTTAGGCTCTGGATAAGGCTCATCACCATCGTACTTGAAGCCTATTTTTTCTAACTGCTCTTCTGTTAAAAACTTTGCTAATCTAGAACCGAAACGGTCATCGAGAACTACGGCATAGTCTTTGTAATTGTCTAAAATCTCATTTAACGTTTTCATTTTTTACATATCTTTTAGGTAAATATTTTGAGGATATTCCCCGAATACTGATAGAGTTACAGCACAAATCCATACCCTGTCATTGTAATTCTTACTTTTGCATAAGTAAGTTGCTCCACATTCATCCTCCTCAATTTTAGACAACGTTATCTTAGCTGCAGCTGGGTCAACCATCTGCAATCTAACAAACTTATTATCTAGAGAATCAAGAAGTTCATCTGCACCACCAACCATTGCTAGTTCCTCTGGTGTTCCGTCGTAATCTGGCCACCAATAGAACCAGACTCCTCCAACCTTTACAAACTCAAATGTTTTTCTCATCAATTATTAATTATATTAAACAAAAAATACCCCAACAACTTCCGCTGCTGGGGTACATAGTAACGCCAACGGGATTCGAACCCGTATGGCAGGCGTGAAAAGCCTGAATCCTAACCATTAGATGATGGCGCTATCCTACTGCACAATCAAGCTATAAGCTTCTTGCAACAGTTTAATAGTTGGAACCATATGGTTATCAACAACTATTATTTTATAAATGTTCAGAATTTCTTTGTAGGTTAAAGATGTACAAGTTAGAAATATCTGCACATCTTCGTTTACAGAACCATTTGACAATCCCAAATCTACTTTAATCATACTGGGTAATGTTCCAATCTGAGAAATGTCCCAAGTAGATTTAGTTCTCCTGAAAACTTCCCGCTGTTTGGAAGTAAGTTGCTTTTCTTTCAATCTAGACTCAATAATAGTACCATCAAACGTTAACGAACCTCCATCGGTATTACTATTATTTAATGCTAGCTGAATCTTCTGAACTGCAGAGTCTTTAGGTTTTGGCTTAAGTTGCACTCCTTCCTTCAAGCCCTTAATAATCTGCAATGAAGGAATAAAGTCTTTTATTTGAGTTGCATTCCACACAAGAAATTTTCCAGGACTATCTTTAACAGTAACTATATACTTAGTCCCTCCGTTCAATGGAATAATCACTTGTAAGTCTGCATCACTCATTTTACTTAAATGGTCTGATACTCTAACTTTGACGTTTCCAATGACAAAGTAGCGAGAAACAGTTGTTTCCGCTTCGATAATCTCAGTAGCAGTTGCTACTAAATACTTTTCCAATCTAGTCATAAAAATTAATCTAATTTAATGGTTAAGATCCCCCACTCGGATTCGAACCGAGGTCTCGAGATTACAAATCACGTGTTCTAACCAACTAAACTACAGGGGAATAAATGCCGAGACTGGGGGATTCGAACCCCAACCTTCACAGTGCCGAGAGTACCAGACTCGAACTGGTGACCTTCGCATAGACAGTGCACTATTCTACCACTGAACTAACCCTCGGTGTAACTGGATTACTCCAGACTAATTAAACCCTTCTCTAACATAATATGGTGATTCGGACATAACCATACTAAATTATTCTCGTTGTTAATCTCCTTAATAAGAGTGTCTTCGTCAAATTCTAATATTCCTTTAAGATGATGTACTTCAAGTATTGCATCAAATTCATGATTATGACAATATTGACATACTTTCTCACGTTCGGAACTTTCTAATACTCTACGAGCATTAGTCCTTATTTCTTGACATTTAGATGATAAGTACTTCTGCCCAGATGTATAATAACCTAATGTTTTGTTACCAATTCCATTAAGTTCTTCCCAGCAACTACGACACATTTCTGAATCTTTATGCTTAGGTTTACCACATCTAGGACATATCTTGTTTTCATCGTGCTTTATCCTACCTCTATTATTGTAAGAAGCAGCACACGAATGACTACAAAACTGTTTCTTCCTCACATCTGCGACCCTCTGATTATCTAGTACTTCGATTACCTTACCACATTCCTTACAGTGGTTAGGATTCTCATAATACAATTTAAGAGATTGTTCTCGATTCACAGATAAGTTTAATTAATTTTAATGACAGTGTGATATGCAAGCCATTACACCACAGCCTCGAAAATGCAGGTATTTATCTCGTTACACCTGCGAGTCCGGCAATCCTTTCTTATATACCGCGTGAGCTGGCGGTTTTGTAGGGCTAATCAGACTTGAACTGATAACCTCCACATTATCAGTGTGGTGCTCTAACCAGTTGAGCTATAGCCCTATTTCTCTTTGTACCACCGTGCAAAATGCACATTTGTAAGTATCTTTATATCAGGATACCTCCCGTGCCAGGAATTGCTACAAAGAATGTGGACCTAACGGGAGTCGAACCCGTGTCCAAACAACCCTTATTACAAGGATAACGTGCGTCTCATTTTTATTACATCAGCTAGTGAGTTCTAGCATTTAGATAGTTTTATTAGAAGAGCTGGATTCTTTACAGTAGAGGTGAACCAGCAGTCCTCCTACTAACTAATTTACAAACTACCAAACTGGGGGCTGACTAGAAGTCATTCTTCCACCACTCCATTTACGTTGGAGAACGTCTATTTGTAGCCCATAGATAGGCAGTGGAGATTTCAGCTCTACTAACCTTTGGCTTTCAAGTTAATGCATCTAAGCTTCACTGTAACCTGTAGGTACTATGATTCTTCCCTGAAGGTCTCGTTATAACACTTAGATACAAACCTCTTCTGTTTCTAGGTCTCTCCAGTAACCCGACTTGATTAATAGTGTCTATTAATAAGCCAGCAGCTTAGGCTGCCATTCTTACAGGTGCAATTTCTGCAGTTATTTGTTTTCTTCGTTTAAAGAGATTGCGCTCTACACGTCCTTATAATTCGTAATCGCCTGTCAAATCCAAGTAGGCCCATGTTCCAGTTTATCTCTGATTAGAAAACTGGAGAAAAGAAATTATAGCATTATAGTTGAGCCAGGAGGCAAAATTGTGACCTTACAAGTAAGCAAACGACGCGTATCCTCAACAGTAAACAGCTTAGGATAGCATAGACCGCTACGCCCACCAATGATAATTAAAGCATCTCCGTACCTCTGAACTATAGTTCCAGGCTCCATTTCCTCGTCACAGAACCAATTTACAATCTCAGCTACATCTCCATCTTTCATATTTGTAAGATGTGTTGTGATTGTCTTATTAATTACTTTTGCCATGTAAACACTGTTTTAATATTTCCTTAGTAACTACTCTATCAGCTTCTCTAGATAGCTTATCCAACTTTTCTAAGTCAAACTCGCTAGACTGGAACTTAAATTGAATCCAAGTTGGTTCACTAGGTCTATAGTCTAAATAAGTCTCACACTTATCAGTTCCCAAAACCTCATGCACCATAGCTAATATACGTTCACCAGCAGCTTTAGTTTTTACGAATCCAGATAAATCATATCCAACACCTCTAGAACTCCAGTATTCTCCTTCCTCTGGACGAATGTCTTTTGGTTCCCAATGCCAGGCAGAAACACCGGACCTAGGATGAGCAATACGATGAGCATACTCCATTACGGATTCCGAATTTGGATCAGAAGGATTCTCTGGATGAGAGCCATATTGCACTATGCCTTTTCCGTTATCACTTCTTATTTCGAATGTTAGTTTACAATGTCTGCAAGTTCCAGAGGTAACTCCTCCGCAAGAGAAACAACCACTGGTCACAGAATCACATCCACAATTAGGACAACCCCATTCCTTAAATTCTGAGAATAATATAGATAACATTAGTAATTAGGTTTAAATTCTACTTCCTTTAATACAACATACATCTTACCATCCTTCTGTTCTATACAACCATTGGCCTGTAGAAAATTAATTATAAAGTCCATAGGAATGTGGTAATTGTCAGTTACAAGCATACTGCCATCAATATGATAGCGTTCTTTTCTCTCTAATCTAGTGGGATTACCATTTATAGTAATCTCACCAGAACATTCATTATCCTTATCTGGTTTAATTCCCTTTATGTAAATAGAATAACCAGCTTCAGCTAAATAAACTTGTTGTATTACACTCATAGTTTTGGAACATCAGAACGGTTATCATGATAACCTTCGTCTCCAACAAGTTGAGCCAGACAACCATGCATATAAGGAACAAGCTCAGGTTTCTCCTTATAACACCTGTATAGCATCCAACTCATGCTCATAGAGTTTCCACTATGACCATTATCAAAGTAAGGAAGTTTGTCTTTGATAGCCTCAATCAGCCCAAATAAGCTAGGATATTTCTCATAGAAGGCTTTACATTCCTCCAGACTCATTTCTTTGAAAAACTCAGAGAATGATAGGGCTTGCTTTATACAAGCCATTTCATAACCAAATAGGTCATTTTCTTCAAATGTACCATCACCAGCTTCAACGAACAAACGATTGAAACGTTCGATTCTCTCCTGAAATTCTTTCGGAAGAGATTCCTTTGTAAGATTCTTGAAATCCATAATCTAATTTTAATTGTTAAAAATAACTTAGTAACGGGAGTCGGATTCGAACCGACGACCTTCAGGTTATGAGCCTGACTAGCTACCTCTGCTATCATCCCGCGATATTACAAATGCTTTTTAATTAGTTTACAATGATTATACTCTCCTCCCCCAGCTAATAGGAAACTCTTTTTCCTTAGCCTCTTTATACTTCTCTGCCTGTTTCTTGTCTAAGAAGATTTGGCAATCAGTTTCATAATTTTGAGGAGCATTAGCTGGGTGATAATTTACTACAACTACATATACTTTCATAATTTTTTAAATAAAGTTTGTGGACACGCAGGGACTCGAACCCTATCTTCCGGTGTGCAAAACCAGCGCTCTAGCCATTTGAGCTAACGGCCCATTTTTGGGATTTTCTTTTTAATTGGTGACATACCCATAAATTTCCACTGTTAAGATTCCATAACTTAACAACACCAGATAAGTTTTTTTTGTTTAAATCATGTTCTAGTAGCATAAGTCCGCAACCATACTACTCTCTCAGTTCATCGACTATCGTATCAGAAAAGGTCTTTATGATTCCGCAGGGACTGGCTTCAACTTAAACCCCGAATGGATTTTTACCTTGCCAGGTCAGGATATTATTACGTTTCTAGCACTCTGAATTGATTTAGCCTGTTTAATCTTATAATCACGAACTACTTCTTTCATATAAGAGTTAAATTCCTTCATGTCTTTCCATGAAATCTCATTAGCTAGTTTTGGAGTTTGAAACATTTTGTACTTTTCTAATAGGTCTTTCATTTCTCTCTTTAGTTTTCAAAGCATTTTCACACGCTTGTTTCTTCATTACATATGGACAATCACAATTTCCACTGTAGTACCAACAACAATAATCACACTGATGCATAATCTAATATAAGGTCAATAGCTGGGGCACATGGACTCGAACCATGATTCTTTGATTAACAGTCAAAAGTTCTGACCTTTGAACTATACCCCAATAGTTAATTTTCTCCACGGGTGTAGATAAGTACCCCTTTGGTACTTACCTTTTAGTAGTATCTTTACTCTAGACCTCTATAAGGAGGCGGAATAGTTCCAGAAACTAACCATGTATAGCTCTTAGAACTCTGTTCAAAATACCACTTAGCAGCTTTCTTCACAACATTAATTACTTTCTTCATAACATCAAAGTTTAAAATTGTTAATAATTAATCTAATTCAGAGCCACAAAAGGAGTTTCGTTGCGGAGGTAGGATTCGAACCGTTTATGACGATTTCTAGGTTATGAGCCTAGCGAGATGACCACTTCTCTACTCCACGATATTGGCAGCTACTTTACATCCGCTACCCAGGGATGCCTCTATCACCAGTGAGGCACGGACTATTCTAACCGTATAGCACGACTGGTTGGTAACGTCTCCAGACACGGCATTTAGACTGAAAATGTCGAAACAGTGATTTAAAGATTAAATAGGCTCTGGAAGATATTTCCAAATATAGCCATACTATGATTTGGTTTTATTCTTACAGCATCCTATAATATGACTCTATGCAGATTTATTGTCAGTAATTCCGTTATTAATTAACCATTCCTAAGCTTCTCTGGAACCAAAGAATACCTGTATAAAATTACCTGCTAAGTCATACTAAGCAATTAACTTTGCGTTACTTTTTCTAATTTTTATATTATTTGCCTTCAAAACTTTGTAAATAGTGTCTTTACAGCACCCTATTTTTTCTTGTATCTAAGAACTAGTATATCCCAATCTAGCTAATTCTACAATTTCACTATGATTGTATAGAATAGTGCCATCTCCTCCTTTAGAGGCATTGTACCCATTAGAACCATAAGTTCCTAGCTCTTTTATCCAATAGATTTCTCTTTCAGATAATTCAGAGTTACTATCTACATATTCCAATTCCTCTATCATAAAGTTCTCAACACCATACTTATTCATGGCATCATATAAAGGTCTTTTGTTGCATCTTTCTTTCTAAAAGTCATAACAATGTTCCTTCCAGCGCTCTTCTATAGAAGTAGTAGTTTTTCCTACGTATCGCTTGCTATTAATTAAATTTGTAATGCAATAAATATATGCCATATTTTTAAATTTAAAATTAGAATCCGTGGAGGGATTCGAACCCTCATTAAAGATTTCTCTTTTCAGTTTTGCAGACTGATGGCTAAACCATTCACCCACACGGATATTAAGATTTAAAGTACTTCTCTCTAAATGGGATATTAAATAATGAATCATTAATATCCTTATCAGTTATTTCCCTACCTAGAGCCTTCTCCGCACATTCGCTACAGATAAACACATGGTGGTCTGGATAATAATCTTTACCTCCCCTTTGTAATAAGAGGAGAATTTCTTTGCAGCTTCTTTTTCAAAATTGGTTAGCTTAAAGTAATTTATTATCTTGTTCCAAACCTCATCAATAAACATTGGAGAGTTATGGTCTCCATAATAAAATTCTTTATTACATACTGTACACTTTATTTTCATAAAACTTAAATTTTGAGTAGGTAATGAGAATCGAACTCACATCCTCGGCATGGCAAGCCGATGCACTAACCGTTGTGCTATACCTACAAATGTGCAGATAGAGAGACTCGAACTCTCCCCTTCAGATTGGAAGTCTGACGTGCTCAAACCATTAACACCACATCTGCATAAGGAGAGTTATACGATACTCTCCTAAACGCTATCTTAAGATAGTAATTCCTGTGCCTCAATCTCGCCGATTATTTTAGTAACCGCAATCTTGAACGGATTTCCCTTAGTCTTGTCAAACAGATGTACATCACGTACCTCGTCAGGAACATTCACCTTTCTTTTCCCTCTCTCTATGGTCTTCCAAGTGATGACTTCGCACCGTTTCACGTCATAAACGCTATCGTTGCGGTCTACATAGACCCTGAAGAAGTTCTTCTTATGCTTCACAATCTCAACTCTTTTAAAGTTTTTGATGTTAGCATGAAATTTCAAATCGCATTTTCCGTTAGGTAAGAAAATCAATTCTGCCATAATGATACTCCGCATAGTCGGAGATTCAAAGTTAAACTATGTTAATTCCAGTCTTTCGTCTGGCACTCCACCTCGTTTTAACCAATAGCTACTGTTCTTCACTACTTGAGCTAAGCTCTAAACTGGGATAAAGGTATTATTCTATATACATAAATGGTTTTCCAAATTCTTGCCTGAAAGACTCAAGCCAGCCTTCCATTTCCTCATCACTATCAAAATAGATAGACTCATCATGTCTCTCAGAGAACTCTAGAATAATATGCGGCTTCTGGTATACTATTCCATCCTTGTAGAAGGACGTTCTCTTACTAATTGATTCGAGCATCCCTTTCTCAGAGTAAGTCCCAAAGCATGGGTCTAGAAGATACCAATAGTCAATATGTTTTTTCCAGAATAAGAATTTAGTATCTGCTATTCTATGCTTCCATTCTGGATGTTTTCTAGTTTTAAAAACTAGTATCCTCTTTATTAGATTTCCATTAATATATTTATCCATAATTAATCCCAATATTCTGGACAATCATCTGTCGTTAATAATCCTTTCTCGCATAGACCTCCATCATAGAATATACATGATGAGCATGAAAGATTGTCCCTGGACTCATATTCCTGAATACCTTCCTGGATATCTTTCTTAGCCTTATATCTATCTTTTCTATTCTCTTTCTTATATTCGTACTGCATCATCTTACTTCTGTAGGGAGAAGTGCAATTCTTAAGCATTTTGGCATACTTGGAATCATTAAGAAAATCCGTAATTGATTCACAAATTCTCAGTGCTCTATTTCTGAAAATAGGAACATTATACTGAACACTGGCTTTAATTCCGTTTACCGGGATATAGAACTTCCCGCAAGAGTTATAAACTTTTTTAGCTCTAGAAATCCACTTTCTTTTAGAAAGCTCTCTTCTTAATTTTCTGTCCATAGGCAAATAAATTAGTGTAGAATCTGGAGTGGGATTCGAACCCACGAAACACGGTTTTGCAGACCGTTCCCTTAGACCACTCAGGCATCCAGACATAAAGGGGAGACTAGCTCCCCAGTTTTTAAAGTACCAAAGAATCGTATCTTCCTGTACGATACAGAGATGGTTTACTGTTAGGATCTTTAATCCACCAGTAGTTAATTTCGCCACCGTCCTTAGTAACAATAACATTCAACTTCTTGTCAATAGCGATAATCTCGTCATTGTAGAAGTCGTCTCCTACCTTAAGATTGCTGAACTTGGTAGAAGAATAGATAAAGTTATACGACAGGCTGTGGAAGTTATGACGACGATACTCATAGTATTCGTTGAGGGCTTTTCTTTCCTCTATAGTACAGTTATCCTCGTCATCAACAACAGGCTTAGGTATAGGATTATTAAATCTCTCAACAGCCTTGGAGAAGTTTTCAATAGAGAACTTATTCTTGTCTTGTTCAATTTCTCCAGTGTAAGCGTAACCTCTGATACAAGAATACTCATACTCATTAGTTACTACGTTGAAGAAACTCTTAGCCTTTTTCAAACCTTCAATTCCATGAATGTTAACTTCATTAACTATAGTTTTGAGAATATCAATAGTTGATATAGTCAAAGAATCAATGAAGTCAAGTAAATCTTGACGTGCTTCTGGAACCTCCAGGGCATCGTCTAGATATTCGTTTACAACCTTCAAATCAAGATTTTCAAACTTCTTGACGTAGCGGATTCTAGACGGACGTCCTACCATATTCTCGTTGATAGACATTGCATTAGTAGTCAACAAGAATACCTTACGATACTTAGAGTTATAAACTCCATCCATAATTTGGAGGATTGTAGAATCCGACTCGCTGAAGTTCTTTTCAAACTCATCTAGGAAGAGAACACAGTCTCCCTCAATACCAGAGAGAAACTCAATCATAGATTGATTATGGTCTCCCATATCCTTTACGATAATAACAGGAAGGTTCAACTTATTAGCTAATTCTTTAGCTGTGACAGTCTTTCCAGTACCTTTTGTACCAGTAAACATGATTCCCAAGTTTCCTTCTGTGTTATTATAAGTTTTGATTACATGGTCTATGAAATCTTCCTGCAGTCCATACATCTTGTACGGAAATACGAACTTGTCTGCATACTTATCCAGGTGATAACCTGTCATTGTCAGACTAATACTGTAAATACCAACCGGAAGAGATTTCGAAACCTTGTAACCTGAGCCTACTTGGGTGTATGTAGACCCGGAACACATCCAAACTTTGTTCATTTCTTTATTTTTAATTGTTATTTAATATGAATGTTTCAGAACATTCAGTTAATTAAAGTTCTCCACTGTCTTTGATAAGTTCTTTAGCCTTATCCATTCCAGCTTCGTAAGCCTCCACAACATACTGTATAGCAGTTTTTGAATCAATTTGATTCATGGAATTGCTACTGTCTACCAATTCTTGGATAATTTCACTTAACTCTTTCATAATCTATAATCGAATAAAAGTTGTAGGGTAGGAGGGACTCGAACCCTCACACATTTCTGTACTAGATCCTAAGTCTAGCGCGTCTACCAATTCCGCCACTACCCCAAGGTTACAATTCCCCGTCTCTTATTTTCTCAGCCATAGTACACATCTCTTGATAATACTTGACTACCTTATTGAACAATTCTTCAGGAACTATTGTACACTTTTCACTTCCCTGCCCAGGAAGCCATTGACGATTTATCAGTCTCTTCTTTTCAAGACTTATTCTAGTTGTATTGCTATCTATGAAAACTTCATAGAAATCTTCTTTAACATCTTCTCTAAGGGCAGTAATATCTTTAGTTATCTTGAAATAACCAAATGATTGTCTATTGAAGTTTATTTGAAAGCATTTTCCCTCAAAACTTTTTAGAAGTTGATTATTTTCTTCTTCTTTTAGTCTCCTTCTTTCTGCTTCCTCTCTAGCAATATTATCTAAGTATTCACAATACTCTTGAAGAGAACAGCCAGGATGTTTCCTGGCATATTCTTTCATTGGACTTTCTCTTGACCACATTATTTCACTAATTTTATTTCACAACAAATATTGAGTTTGGGAATAGAAATCCACTCGCATATTCCATTGCTATCAACTGGTTTTCCTCCATTGATTGTGCAAATAGTAATATGTGGTTTAGCATTTGCACAAGGCAAGTCTGGTATAGTAACTCTAAAAGCTATTGCTTTGTTAGAGAAACCTATTCCATTTACTTCTACCATCCATGATTCATCAATCTTCTTTACAAGAGAGTCATATATCTCTTTGTCGTTTTGATTTCTGTGGAGCAGAGTACAATGGTCTAGATATAAAGTACTTCCTCTTTGAAGGACCAGATTAGCTATAATAGGATTAGCAAAAATGATTTTCATAAGCTCATTCCTATTATGTTCATTTAAAAACAATCCGAAATACTGATAATTCATAAATTCCAATTTTTAATTCTCTAGTGGACCTAGAGGGCTTTGAACCCCCGACCTCCTGATTATGAGTCTTTCTTTCTTATTCCTTGAATAACTCTGCGAGTTAATCCAAAATGCTGAGCAACTTTCTCCCAATTCTTAAGTATTTCGTACTGCTCATTTACTTCTTCTAGAGAAGGATAATGTTTATCAGCATCTCTGCATTCCTTAGAACAGTATATCTTACCCTTAGATTTAGGAAATCTTTTGCCGCATACTGGGCATACAGACCCAGTCATATTTTCAAAAGACGTCTTATCTTTAGCTTCAGTATTAACTAAATCTTCAACTTCGTCCATTCCCAAGTGAGGGTTATGTACTTCTCTATGACAATTAGCGCATAGAAGTTGACATTTATCTGCTTCCTCTTTAAGCCTTTCTAGACTTGTATTAGATAAATGTCTCATATCTAACTGAAACTCTTTCTCATCTGGATTAATATGGTGAAATTCTAGAACAGCTATGTTTCTATCATAGCCGCATAGTTCACATTTACCACCACGAGATTTTACTAGCTCTAATTTGCGCTTTAAACCTCTTAACTTCTGTGTATTATAATCATTGTAATTCATATACAAATATATATGAAAATAATCATAATACCAAATGTTTTGGTGCAAAATTAAAAATTCAATCCAGAAGTTGTAGGGACGGTGGGGTTTGAACCCACGTGCGACCAACTACCCTTTCTACAAGGTATAAGCTTGAGGGGATACGTCCCTATCTGACTCATAATTAGCTGCTCTGACCTGGCTGAGCTATAGGTCCGATTTAGTCTCACTATCGTAGGACTATAAGCTCCCAACGTCCGACTGGCTACGGAAGGTTATTTACCGGTCTAATAACCTATTCTACTGTTAGTTCCTGTTCGCAGACATATTCAACTAGCAATTCATCATTACCAAATACCATAATCTGCAATACCACAATTTCCGGCCCATCCTTACTTAGTCTTGGTCTACTAGAGAATGCATATTCTGACATAGGAGACCTAGAATGAAATCTTACGAATTTACTTCTAGGATGAGACCTCTGGATTATTCCGCTACTGGGAGTATTTAGAGATACTTTACTAGTTATCTCCCCAATATTGAAAGAAGTTACGTTAAGCATAAGCACTTATTGATTGACATTTAAATATTATAGTTTTACCAATAATATCATCAGGCTTTATATTAAACTTAGAAAACTCCTCAACCAGCTCATTCATATCTTCTACAGAATATGTCTCTCCAATAACTCTCATATTATCTAGAGAAGTTTGGAAGTTCTTCAGTAGCTCTGTAAGTAAACAGCTATTAATTATTACTTTCATTTTACTATGATTTGCTCTTCAGGTTTTAACTTAGCTGGAGCATCAGAATGTAATTTACCACATCTTACACACCAACAAACTCCAAATGAATTTTCTCTCACTTTACATCTGCCTTTCTCACAGATTTTAACTACTTTTCTATAATTCTTCTTATCCATAATTATATAATTTAGAAATACAGCCTTACTACCCTTATGTTCCTAGTTATTCTTTAGCTAGCTTTAGATTATTACTAGGTAATACCGCAACGGATTTATTCAGCTGACTTTACCGCCTCTTGGTATGCAAGGCTAGGTCTCCCTAGCGAAGCTGTATTTAGTTGGGCTACCAGGACTCGAACCTGGACTCTCAGAACCAAAATCTGATGTGACTACCATTACACCATAGCCCAGTTTAGCTTAACTATTCTCTCGAACCGTTAAGCCCATATTTACCATGAAAAACACACAATGCGTGGGACGAGGCAGGATCGAACTGCCGCTATCGTCCTGGATTTTCAGTCCAGCGCTCTACCTACTGAGCTATCGTCCCATGTAATTAGATACTCAAATCTAATACTTTTTTGTTCCACCAGTTAGTTAAATCTTGTAAAGAAAACTTAAATTCTTCCTCAAATTTTTCTACCGGAACAGTTTCATCTCCTAATTCTATTGCCCATCTCCAGCAAGCTTCTGTTTCAGCTACGTCAATAGGCTCTTCCATTAACCAAGTATCATCCATAAGCATATCAAGAAATGACTTATGAAGAGACTTAAAGATTTCAATTCTTTCTTCCATAACAAATTTTATTAAGCGGAGGCAGCTGGATTCGAACCAGCGGGACCCGAAGGCCCTCCGTCTTAGCAGGACGGTGGTTTAAGCCACTCACCCATACCTCCAAATTGCGAAGGGGCTTTTGTTATACTTTACTATTGAAATTGTAAAGCCCCTTCGCTGTGAATTACTTCACTTCTTCAAACTCAGTTGTTTCAGCTTTCTTCTCCTCCAACTCTTTCTTGCCGAGAACACTTTTCAGTGTATCAGCGAAAGGTATAGAGCGAAGCAAGTCGAACGCAGGATTCAAGTTCTCAGCAGTTTTAGCCATGAAGTTACCAGCGGTATTCTCGTTACCATAAACAGTAACCTGTCCAAGGTGAACGTGTTCAAACATCTGAGCAGATGCTTCTGCAATACCTGTCAACTGGTCAACTGTCTTGTACTGAACCACCATTTCAGGAGTCAAGCCAGATTCAATCATCTTCTCAACTGCCAAGGCTGGAGCCATTTCGATAGCTTGAACCTTATCAGCTTCTGCCATCAATGATGCTCTCTTACCTTCAGCTTCAGCAAGCAATTTCTTGCGAGTACCTTCTGCCTCTGCTTCTAACTGCAGTTTAGTAGCGTCAGCTTTCGCTTCTGCTTCTTTCAAAATCTTTGCAGCTTCTGCTTCTGCTTCCAATACCGCTTTGGCTTTAATTGCTTCTGCTTCAATAGTTACTCTCTCTTTTTGTTTCTGAGCAGGAACAATCATTTCAGCTTGAAGTTTTGCTTCCTCTGCCTTAGCAGCAGCTTCGTTAACCTCAATCTGGCGTTCTTGTTCTGTTTTGGCTACAGCCATTCTTGCTTCTACTTTAGAAGTACCAGCTACCTTTTCTGCTTCAGCTTGTGCCTGTGCAGCTTCTCCTTTTGCCTTTGATACTTCAATAGTTGCTTTCTGCTCAGCTACTCCAGCTTGCTTGTCAGCTTCTGCAGCCTTAATTCTCTTCTGAGACTCATACTCTGCAGTAGCAGCTTCTTGCTCATTAATTGCTTTCTGAGTGTCTGCTTCCTGCTTTTGCTTAGCTTGAGCAATACGAGTTTGCTTCAGAGCTTCAGCTTCAGCTTTCTTAGAATCTGCTTCTGCCTTAGCTTTAGCTACATTAGCTTCTGCTTCTGCGTCAGCAGCAGCTTTCTTAGAAGCAGCCTCTGAAGCGGATTTCGCTACATTAGCTATTCTCTGAGATTCAGCTTCAGCTTTAGCTGATTCTGCTTGAGTGTTTGCACGAGCAATACTAGCTTCTTGTTCCGCCTTCTGTTCAGCGATACCAGCTTGTTTGTTCTTTTCTGCTTCTGCCAAGCGAATAGCTTTCTCCTGATTAATCTCAGCAACCTTTACTTCCTGTTCTTGCTTAGTTTGAGCAACTGTAGTTTCTCTTTCCTTTTCAGCATCGGCTACGGCAATCTCACGCTGTTTGTTGGTTTCTGCAATCTGAATATCTCCTTTCTTCTTCTCTTCTGCAATGTCAGCCTGTGCCTGAGCAAGAGCTTTAGTTGCAGCTTTCTGACCAAGATTCTTGATATAGTTTGCATCGTCCGAGATATCAGCGTTGTTAATATTGATAATACTGAAACCTACCTTGTTCAACTCAGTTTCAATATTCTCTTTTGCCTTGCCGATAAATTTGATTCTATCAGCATTTATTTCCTCAATCGTCATTGTTGCCATCAAGCTTCTCACTTCACCAATGAGAATATCCTTGATTTGGTCTGAGATTTCAGAAGTTTTAGCTGTTAAGAATCTGCTTGCAGCGTTTTGCATTAGTACTTGATCGGTTCCTATACCAGTAGTTAATGTCACAGGAATCCTAACCTTAATCATTTGGCTGGATACTCCCTCTACCATTACCTGAATCTGAATAGGTTTCAAGGACATTTTAGCCCAGTCTTGAATGACAGGCATTACGAATGTACCTCCGCCGTGGATGATTTTAGACGGCAGTATAACTTCCTCCGTTTTACCAGTCTTCTCGTTAACTACCTTCTTCTTTCCTGCCTTACCAAATACTACCAGGATTTCATCACTAGCACACTTACGATACCGAGACAAAAGTCCGATAAAAGTTACAACTACTAAGAGTACAATAACACCCGCTACAATAAGAGTTTCTGTTGTCATCTTTAAAAATTCTTTTTAGTTAAAATAATACTTTCCATTCTCAAATTTTGAAATTCTCACTTTGTCCCCGTTTTTATACGTCTTATGCTCTTCTTCAGCATAAGCTGACAATTCTTGAAGCATTCCATTTATCTCAACTAAGATAACAGAACTACCACCAGAAATATCATTAGGGATAGTGATTGTTCCAATTCTCCCAACTAAGGCTTCACCCTTTTCAGGAATAACTTGATGTTGGAGTTTTAAACAAAGTTTATATAAGTAGTAAAGTATAACCACAAAAAGAATACCGCATATTAATGCGATTAAATAATCGTACCATTCTATAGAATGAGAAACGGAATGCTTAATACAAAGCCATCCACTTGCTCCCATTACAAAATGTACTAGTCCTTTAAAAGAGACAATATCACTCACATCCATGTCCAATTCTCCATCTAAATCTACATCTAAGTCAGTGTCGCCACCAAACCAAGAGAGTATGAACTGAACAATAAAAATGCCATACGAAATGGCTGCTAAGAGATAATAAGTTTCGCTCATTGTAATTTACATAACCCTCCTTGAGTCGTATTATGAAGTACGTAATACACTCTCCCAGGAACGGAGACTCTATAGACATTCATGTGACTATTAGGGTCGGTATATACCTTTATAACCGAAAAATGATTTCGGTCTTCCCTAGAAGTAAACGAACAACAGACTGCCGTAACTATTGCTACAACAGCCATCATACAAATTAATCTAATTCTCTTCATAAGTTTTTAGTTATTGATATTTGCATAGGATAAAGGATTCGAACCCTTACCTTCGATTTTGGAGACCGACGTGCTAACCGTTAACACCAATCCTATAGTTAATTGCGGAAGGACAGGGATTCGAACCCTGGGGACGTTTTACCGCCCGACGGTTTTCAAGACCGTTGCATTAAACCTGACTCTGCCACCCTTCCAAAGGGCTAACCAATTAGTTAGCCTAACATACATCCAAGAAGCAATAATACACAGAATATAGCTAGAATACACCAGCCTATAGCCTGGACTGCTCCTCAGCCAAATACACAAATCATAGAAGAAATAAAGAATACTGCGCCACCGACTACACTTATCCATCCGCCAGCATCTTCATCGTCTTTAGATAGTTTTCCTCTTCCAGTTATTAGTAAAAATAGAGATATTCCTAGCAGTAGTATACCTATTACGACTCCAGCTATCTCCTTATATAGTAATTTCCATACTACAATAGTTATCGCTGTTTGTCCTAGATTCAGATATTCTTATAGCCGAATCTTCAACTGCCTTCAAAGTTTCATTAACGGCTACTCCAATCTCCTTACCGAGATTTGCATACTCAGAAACTTCCTTGATTTCACCCTTTATAGCCTTCTCTGTTGTTATCTTCTCAATTTGAGTTCTAGTCTCATTGGGTAACTTATCATAATCTTCCTGAGATATAGTTATCTGAGAAAATGCTGCTACGCTCATCCAGAGCATAGCAAGCATAATTACAAGGAACTTTTTCATTAGTCAAGCCATTCAAATTCTTCACCCTTGAAATGTCTTGCAAAACAAGCATCGAACACTAGCTTTCCAAACTGGGTTGATACGTATTTGGCAATCTCTTCAGATTTGCACGCAAGCATCCCGACAACGGAATCGGCACCGCCGACGTCAAAGTAAGAATAGAAATAGCCGAGACCCGCATGGCCGCCATTAAACGCGCTGCCGCCCACCAACGCGAATTTCTCGCCCTGATAACGGAAGTGACCAATGACTTCTGCATCCTTCGGAACTGATTTCATTCTAAAGAAGCGAACCCAGGGATACCATATAGTACCAGTTAACAGATTGAACTTGTGGCCTTCATTTAGCGCATCCAAGACTGTCTGCAACTTAGCTAGAGAATTTACAGATCTATTGTAGTAAATAGTATCTCTAGTAACACACCCTAGATAGTTTACAGCATCCTCATAGGTTCTTATCCGTCCCATAATGTTTTCTGGAACGATTTCAACATTGCCAGTTTCGGCATTATAGATGGGTTTATAACCATCTGGACATTCAATTTCAATTGTCTTTTTCATTCGTTATAATATTTAATAAAACATGATTAGGGTGTTATAGCGGACTCGAACCGCTGACCTCTACAGCCACAATGTAGCGTTCTGCCAACTGAACTAATAACACCATCAAATTATTCGAATAGCGGCAGCAACTTCTTTCCTAGTATCTTCACCGCTTTCTGTACATCAGCTACAGTTCTAAAATAAACAACACCTGGATATTTTACGTTTTGATGCATAACGACGTACACTCCTTTTATATCAGTTTCCGTCTTTCCAGATAGAGAAGAACCCCTTCCAAGGAAATAACCGCTGTTACTCTCTGTTTTATTCCAACCATTGTTTAAGTAATTAGCTACTATTTGTAGACAAATTAGAGACTTAGTTTGCTCTGATATCCCTAAAGGTAAAAATAGCACATCCCAATCCTTTTCAGATTCTAATATTTCTCCAAGAGAAGGGACTAGAACTTCTTCGCTAAAAGCGGTAAGAGCTAATTTTTTCAAGTCTTCATTGCCACCCTCATACCATTTACGTGCCTGTTCTAAAGTTATTTCAAGGCAAGCTTTTGTTTTATTCATTTTATTCATTTTATTTATTAGTTTTTAATGGACACCAATCTGGAATTAATACCCTTTCGTAAGGTCTTAACATTCCTTCAATTAGTTTATTCTCAGACTCCTTACAGAGCGCTTTCTCGTCGTCATCATTGAACCAGTCATTAGGATCTGGGTCAGGAACAATTAAGCAGTGCGGACATTCTCTACACTGCTTAATTTCTTTTTGAAATACTACACTAGTACCAGATTTCTGGTAAGTATCCTTCTCCGTACTCATAATTTGTCATTTTGTAATTTCTTTAAATTCGTTTATAACTGTTTTTATAAATGGTTTAATATCAAATAATAGTATTACAATAACAAATATAGTATTTATTACTGGTAATGCCATTATTGCGAGTCTTCTAACTGTAACAAATCGTTCATTTACTGCCATATAAAGGCCAACTACGTACGTGCTTATTACGTATATAAATGCTGAATATACAAATATCATCATAATATATTGAAATTAGTGTGGGATTGGGAGGACTCGAACCTCCAGTCTCAAAAGAGAGCAGATTTACAGTCTGCGCGGCTACCAATTACCGGTTACAATCCCGAATCGACCTAGTAGAGAACCCTGGTTTCCTCATTTAAATATGACTAACCTATATGCAGTGGGTATACATATTTCTAAAATCCATATCCTAGGTCTCGCTAATAGGGTTTTATTCATAGATAGATTGATAATAATCTATCCAATAGTCTGCCTGCATATCTTCGAAGATTTCTTTGAGTTCTTCATCAGATAGCCCTTCATATTTGTCTTCCATTATATCTTTCTCCTATTAAATAGTCTAAAATATTCGTCAGAATATACGCTGCATAAGTCCTTATACTTTTTTGGCATAGGATAATCAAAGTCATCAAATGCAGACTCTTTAATAAATCCATCATGTAGAGCCATATTTGCTGTGGTAACAGCAATATTACAATTACGCTCCTTTCCCCAGTCAACAATGTTACTCATAACACTATTAAAGTATTCTGTATCATTATCTACTTGGAGATAGATTTCCACTCTGCAAATTGCAGGATTTTTGAATCCTTGTCTACCTTGTCTAAGAGTTATCTTAGATACGAAATTCAAGTCTAGCAAATCTGCTATTCTATCCTTAGCTACAATTCTAGAAATTCTTATCATCTTTTGGTAAGTTATTTTACATAATTGTGGGATAGGTAGGATTCGAACCTACTAAGCCTAAAGGCAACGGATTTACAGTCCGTCCCAACTCTCCATCGTTGGCGCTATCCCATAAAGCAATTAACAGATTTGTTCTAATTAACATAGCTACTACAATTCTTCCTCTTGGCACCCCAAGTCCTCTAGTAGCTAATAGCCGCACTAGTGCGTGGTAACAATTTTAAGGGAACTCACCTCTGTTAATTGGAGTAATCAGGGATTCATCTAAAAGGCACCCTACAGTCCTAATTGCTGTACTAATAGTGAATGTTGATTACTTCTTGTCTGGATAGCAGGACTCGAACCTGCGGTCTCTACATCCCAAATGTAGCATCTTACCAACTCGACTATACCCAGATGCAAACACGTGTTTCACAACAAATGTTTACTAGCGGAATAAAAGAAAAAGACTTCCCTATTAATAGGGAATTATTTCTCTATCTTAGAGAAAGTATAATTTAATCTTTCTATAGATATGATGCAATCTTTTGCAAAGTTTATACCTTTTGTCTAATTATTAGCTGGAGGTTCCTCCCTAATAGTAATAGAATTTCTATTAGCAACATCACATTCTGGAAATATATAGATGTTATGAAGGTCGCAACATATCATAATATCTATTTCATCCTCGTTGTATTTGTGAACGGTCCCTTTGTTATAATTATTACTTGTTAAACTAAAGTTCAACGAGTTATTTACAGTTTTACTCGCAGTAGTTTTCACCTAAGTTCTGTAAAACTTGTTATTATAATATATAACAAAATCAAATGGTAGATTGTCAGACATTGGTAATAAAATATCTAATCTATATTTTGATAATTCACCAATGGCTATACGCTCTCCTATTTCTCCGAGCTACTTTTTGTTTCTTAATTCGTCTACATTTATCATAGCTTAATTATTTAAAGTTGGTTCTCCCTAAGAGAGTCGAACTCTTGTCTTTCGATTAAAAGTCGAAAGCTCTACCGTTGAGCTAAGGGAGAATAATAGTCTTTCCTTCCAGATTCGAACTGGAATTATCTGTTTAGAAGACAGAGGTTCTATCCATTGAACTAAGGAAAGGATAACTAAGAGTTTGCCTACTATTATATAGTATAATCTAGATTTCTCTTAGTTAAGAATTGTTAAATCTTCTCTTCAGAGATTAGTGCGTTCCCACAAGTAATTCGGTCAGAATCTTCCTCCTTAGATGGAACAAACACTATAACATCCCAACCTTCTTTCAATAAAGGTTGTTCAAAGCGACGATAAACGTCATAATCAGAGTATCCAGTTACCTGGAAACCATTCTCTATAGCAGAAGCTGTTTCATGTATAGGAGTGATTTTAACAATAAATTTCTCCCTATCAAATAGCTTTGACAATTCCTTCGCATCGAGAATAGTTTGTGAGGTTACTGGAAAATTTAGAGTATACTTTCTGCCTACTGGCATTGGTAACTCATTAGCCAACTGAGAAATTTGTGCTAGTGACAAACTCTTAGAGTCAAACAGCTCATTTCTCTGTTCATCGTCTGTAGAATTGATTGAAAACTGCAAGCCTGCTTCTCCATTGTAGAACTCATTTTTTATGCTACACCAAACCTGTAAGAAGTTTCCAAGCTTATTATTTGCTTTCGGAAGCATCGTGGAAACTACTGGATGAACAGTTTTAGCTATTAACCCTGCAGACTTAACCACACCTCTGAGAGCAAGTCCAAATGCTAATACATTATCATTCCATGTTGGTTCTCCCATTCTAGCAAAGTGTACATTAAACCTGTCAGTATTCCTAACAGTCTCATTCTTGATAATGTTTCTTATTTGCCATTCCATCTCTTCAATAGAAACGTTTCCATGGAATCCAAATTTCGGAACATCACAGAATTTGCATTCCATTGGACATCCTTTCTGAGTGGAAATAGTTGCAACCCACTTCTTACTAAGGTCAACTTCAGTATTAGCTACTCCATTGATTTCCTTAGTTAGACCTAAGAAATCAGCCTTGATGTTGTTCTCCTTACCATAGTCTCCTACAGTTAAGAACTCTAGTCTATGTTCTGTATCAACATAGATTTTTCCTGTATGGGTTAATACTGTTTTCATTCGTCTTCAATCATTTTCCACATGATGATTAATATTATAAATACAACGATGTATGTCATACAATCCTCCAATCTGGTCTATTTCTAGTTATACGAAATTTGTTAGCCTCAGACCAGCTTGAGAAGGCCCTAACGACCTTCCCATAACTGTCTAACAGATAATATTTCATAGCGAACTAGTTCTCCATTTATTTGTACTGTAATCAATACTATCTCTCCTACGATAATCATAGTTTCTACCACAATTATCTCACCGTTTATTTCGGTAATTCTTCTTATCATTGCCATAAGTCAAATACTTTTTTGGTTAGCGGATAGTTTCCTCTCCATTTTGTTGCATACTTAAAAATCACAGACTGTCCTGTCTTACGCCAGATAGACCGAAATAGCGGATATAATACCGCCATGACGATGATTACCAATACCAGAACTATTAAGGTCATAGCCTTAAGTATATGTTCTAGCAACCAAACAGGCAATGTTATTGCCCATCTTACTATTGTTAACAAATCTTCCATCATTTCACAGATATTAAAGTGTTATGTATTCTCAATTCTTCTTCGGAAACAGGAATTAACTTCCCAAATACCCGAATATACTTTTGTTCTTTAATTACTAATGTAGATGAAATCTCTGTAATCACTTCTATGTTCTCCTCATGAAATCTTTGGAGGTACATTGCGTGAATCTTTCTTGACAACTCATAGTTGTCTGATGAAGCAATTCTGCTCATCTTAAATCTCTTTCTCATGGTTTCTTTTTTAATTCGTTAAATCTTTTTCTTTTATTAATCGCATTTTACACCTAAAACTTACTATCTCTCTGGTCTAAGACTTTCGAGGCTCTGTCCTGCCCATATAGGCTTTTCAGAGTATTTATTCATAAGAAACTGGTGCCCTCAATGTCTTGGGAAGTTATTGAGTTTTTTATTTTAGTCATCGGAGATGACTTAGAACAAAGGATATGAAGAGTTCAAATCCTACACCTTTCCGTTCAGCTTTTAGTTTTTCTGGAATCCAATAGAGAGCCTTTACAAGCTGGTAAGCTGTATCTCTGTTCAGACTCAAATCTCCATTTTGGAAATTAGTGATTGTTTGTTCCATCAAATTATAACTACGAATATGGAAACGATGGATACTTCCATTATCCTTTTTGAATTCTACGGCATCCTCATTTACACTAATAATGTCCTTTCTATGGTGTTCTAGCATTTGGACACATGCGTCCATTCTCATTTTCAATGCTTCAATGCATACAGGAGCCCAGGCATTCATAATGTCTTGGATTGTAACGGTTGGGACATCTAGGAAATCTTCTAAATCAAAATCTTTATAAGGAATAAAGACTGAGGTTATAATCTCTAAATGATTTGGATAAGTTTTAATCTTTTTCATTTTTACTTTATTTTAATTATATTGCATGTCCTATTTCTGAACCTATTCTCAAACAAAGTAATATTGTAGCTAAAAGTCCGAAAAACAGGCATACTCCTACACTCTTACATTTATAGCCTATGATAGCTATTATGTATAAAATGATTATGATTATCATATTTATATAGTTTTAAATTAATATTCTAGTTAAAGCTACTATTCTCACGAACTGTAGCTGAAAAGTAATAATCACAAATAATATAACTATGAAGATAATATAAAGATCCCTACTCTGGACTTGAACCAGAATCTTCTCCTTTAAAGGGAGACGCAATCCATTATACTAGTAGGGAAATCCTATCTATATCTAGAATAAGATAGGAGATTATTTCTCAGTTTTCCATGCTGAGGACGTTATCAACGTTCGCAAAGCGGGAACACCAACTTCGTTGGTATTCCATCACTAAATTTATAGATAGCTAGTCTATAAACTTGCGAATAGGTTCGAGATGGAAAATGAACCCTTATGAGGTTCTCTCTTACTATCTAGAGATTTTAATCAGGCTTCTTAGACCTGGCAACTTCTAACATAATTGTATAACATATTTTATATGTGATATGTACGGTCACTGACATATCAGCAGTACTCATAATATTGCTATAAGTGACCAATCCTTATGGCTCAACCTAAATCCTATAGTGCTCAAGTTTGCGAATATGCACATAGAATTTGTAGCAGTTATTTTTGGTGTTAGGCTCTTCTACGTAGCCTCGCTTTTTGTTGCCTTTTTATAGGCTAAATACTAAATAATGTCTATAGAGAGTGTGAGCTATATAACTCCTACTCTGGCGGATTTTTTGAAAATCGGAAAAAGTCCGGAAATTGAGGGTCTTTTTAGTGGACAATTTCTCTCCTTCCTTTACCGAATTTTCTGAACATTGAAAATACTAATAACAGTTACAGTGTAAACTTCTATCCAGGAATATATCTCAATACTAAGTGATTTCTGATAAGAAAATATCCACTTTTTAAGTGATAATTCTCACCGTTTTTCACTTTGTATCGAGTATAAGGACCGGTGACTAACCAATCCTTATACATTTTGCCTTTAAGAGTTACAAAACTTCGTTTAAGCGAAGTTAAGCGTCCACACGTTGACGTTTCTTGTTTCGCCATTGAACTCGGCTACCACAACGGTTTTCTTTTCAAACTTAATCTTCTTACCGGCAAGCTCTTCCTTGAAAGCTTCATCCATTGTAGCGTGCTTCTGAACAGCATCAACAACAGTACCAGTTGGACGTACAAAATCACTACCGTCAGCAGGACGAGCGCCACGAGTCAAGCAGCCAATCCAGAAGTCCTTACCTTCTTCAGTAATAACTTTGGCAGCTTTGTTGGTTGTTCCGCTAATAGGCATTAAGAAGATTTTAAAGTCTTTAGGAATCGTCACCGTTTCTCCTTCATTGATATTGTTCAATTCAAGAGAGCGAACAGCCCCTACACCTGCATCTTTGAAAGAGTTGAATACTTCACCTTGAGCAGCAGCTCTTTCTTCACTAATCTGTCTAGCATTCTTTTCAGTTGCCATAATCTAATAATTTTTTTTGTTAGTAATTATACATTTATTGTTCACTCGGGTAATGTTGGGGCCTGTATACAGGCTATTTATACCTTTATATTAATTATGAATAGAGGGAGATTATTCTCCCTCTTTAATTAAATATGGTTTGATAACGGCATATTCTTTATAGCTGATTTGCTCAATAGTTTTAGGTGTGCCATCACCCCCAAACGATGATTTTTACATCGCAAAGCCTTGCTTTGAGTAACTTTGCTTTGTAAACTCCTTTGATTATTTTTTCTAACATAGTTTTATGCACTTAATTCGTGTCGTGCGCAACTTTATATTATTGTAAGTTAGTTAAGCATGAATAAACAGCGTTTTTGTATTCTTTCAGAAAGTTATCAATTCCCATATAATAAGGAACATTGAATTTCTTTGCGTCTTCTACAAAGTCTTCCCAAACTAAATATTCCGCTATTAATGATTTGCGGTTATCTGGGCAAAACACGTATCTATTAAATTGCTCATGCAACATTGACCAACCACGAGATTGAACCCCATAAAGTTCAAATAATAGGTTATATCTTTCTTCAACGTATTCTTTTGTCATAATGTTTAAATTTATAGGGTAGGTCTGTCACCCCTACCCAATGTTAAACTATTTTACAAAGTCGATGGTTGCCACCTTTGTGGTAAAGTTTTCACCTTCAACTTTGGTAAATTCTTTTACTATCATAGGTTTCCCAGTGATGCCCTTAAATGCCTCATCGTAAGAGGCATTAGGATTTTTGTAAAACTTTTCGATTACTGTACCTTTAGGTCTTACAAAATCTTCCCCGTCTTTGGGCTTTGCTCCACGTGTGAGCCATGAAACGTAAAAGAATTTTCCTTCTTTGGTAACAACAAACTGATATTTGTTACCGTTAAATTCACGTTCATAGATTTTGTAGTCATTGGGAATTGTGAACTCTTCCCCTACTTCCACGTTTGCAAGTTCCGTAGGTGGTAAATTAGTTTTTCCTGCTGCTGCAAAATCCTTGATTTGTGTACCCTGTGCCGCTGCGAGTGCTTCACCCTTTTCTCGGCTGTTTCTTTCTGTTGCCATTGTTATAAAATTTATAATTATTACTCTTATATGGTTAGGGATTATATATATGGATATTTATTTTCCACTACGAACCCCAGGGGGGTCTAACGTAGTGGTGGACCGCCACTACACTCACTCTATGAATTTTTGGAATCTAGGTAATTGCCCTCCAAATATAAAAGTCGGAATTTATAATAACCCCAGGGGGCTATTTATATAAAGTACCTGTACCGGCTTTCCCCTTAATATATAAAATATGTATAATATTTGAATTAGAATTTTTTAACTTTGCGTTTAACTTTTCGGAGGTTATTGTTGTATATAACTAAAAAGAAAACAATTATGATTACAGACTTAGAAACATTGTTAAATTAGGACTAGTTTAAATAGCTAGTTGAGGCAATTAATACGAATCAAGAATATTATATGTCTGGTAATGGGCTAACTATTAAGTCCGAATCTACCGACGATTCTTTGTTCTTATTAATATCTTATGAAAGATAGAAGGAAGAAAGCTGTCTAGCTAATGAAGAGGTAGACCAATTCCAGAAATATTTAGAATCTCTAGATGATGATTTATTTATAGATGTATGCGAATATCTAGGAGAGCTTGAAGTTCATAAAATACAAGAATGCTTAGAAAGCGGCAAGTTAGAAACAGTAAGAGCTGGTATTGCTAAATTCAAAATGGCATTGTCAGATATAGCTAAAAAGAGAATTGAACAACTGAAAGCTTATGTATGAATAGGTTGCTCAAATGAGAATACTATTAGCTAATATCAACGCTACTATGCAGGCTTTATTTCACGAAAATGAACAATTAAGAAAAGAACTAGAGAAATTGGCAGCAGAAAATAAATCTCTAAAAGAGAAATAAGTTACTGCCCTATGGTGTAATGGTCAGCACAGATGACTCTAAATCATTTAGTCTGGGTTCGAATCCTAGTAGGGCAACGCCAAAATTAATAGTTATGATAAAATTAAATGAGAATTATGTAGTAACTCCAACAGGAGCTAAAACTCTTATTATAGAAGAGGGAGACGATTGGAATAAAGTTTGTGAGAAGGTAGTTGGAAGTAAGTTTGATTATATCTTTGTACCTCAAGAATTTGAGAATCAAGCCTGCTATTTTCTTCCGCAAATAACAATTCAAGGAAAACAGATAGGCAAGATATGTACTTATAAGGTATTGAAATGAAACAGTGTGCAGTTGTATTAAATGGAAATGATGTTGTCAAAGTCTCTAATTTAAAGAGAAAATACGACAAGATAATGAATAACCCTAATATGAAAATATTAGAGGAATGTGATATGGAAATGTTAGATGAAAAGTACAACTATTGGAATAGAACATTAAATAGAAATACAGAAGAGGAGAAAAAAGAAGAGACTAAGATGCATCACTTTAAAAATCCGAAAACTGGATGCTCTATAACAAGTATCTATCCAGATTTGGAAGAATGTAAATCATATATAAAAGACTGGATGGATTATGTTAAACTTGATTGAAAAATATAACGAACTTACTAAATCGGAATTAGAGGAGCTAGCAGAAATAACACTATTAGCTACAGAATCTTTAATTAATACTATTGTAGAAGAAGGAAAACAAAACGAACAATGGTTCTTAGATTATCTAGACAACTTAAATAAGCTAAGTGTATCGTACTAATATGTCAGTAGCCGCAAATATGATGATGTTCAATTCTTCAAGAATTGAGCGTGAAGAAAGGGAAGTATATGAAAAGGCTCTTAAACTTTTACAAAGAGCTGCAGGAATTTCTGGAGAAACTACAGATGATATAAAAAATTTCGTATTTGACATTTACATTAATGGCAAAGTACTTAGCAGTTTAAGGGCTAGCTATCCACAATATAGTCTTTCAGATGATTCTTCTATATTATTAGATATATGGAATCAAGTAGACCATCAAGTAAGAAATATACTACAACATGGTTTATATAAAGATACTACAATAGAGAAAGCAATTATTAACGACACTTTTGAAGGGTATGATAAATTATAAGAAAACAATAACTAATATTCATGAGCTGCTTCCAGAGCTAGACTTGGATACATTATTTAAAATAATGGAGGCTATAGTAGAGGAAACTACTCCAATTATAAATTGGCCCAATAGCATCAGAACTCCACTTTCAGATAAACCTTGGTGGGAAGAGCCAAACAGAATCATTTGTACGTATAATAGTAAATAAAAATAGGCGAGCCTAGACTTAATTGTCTAAGTTCGCCTATTTTGTTATGCATTAACTTTTAGATATTTTATCCATGAAAACATCTTTCTCTATCCTTCTAGATACTGTAAATTGTCTTCATTCATATAAGCTTCTTCTTCAAAGCTTACATCTCTGTAGCAATCATTTTGAGAATCTTTAAGTCTTAATAGTCGTATAATTAAATACTCTAATCCATACCAGATATAGAAAGATGGAATAGCTAACCATACCCATTCTAATCCAAATAATATAGATATAAGTATTGCAAACGCTATTGCACATTCTAAAATCTATACTGAATGGATATTCTCGTGATTCTTATCCTCATCAGTCAAATCCGACTTAGTAAATATTAATCCAAACAGATTAATTACTTTATAACCTCCAAACGGTATAATATTATTTTTAATTATCATATTATATAATACCAATCATTACGTTCCATAACTCCTTTCTCCTTGAGCTATTTGTTATCTAAATGATAGTCTCCATTTCTAAAATTTAATTCATTCTTAGTATAGTCCCAATAAAAATACCCTTTCCAGCCAGGGAGTAATAAAGTACGACCAGTAGCCGCATAAAGAGTTGCTCTATTATAGTCCATATTACTTATTAAATATAAATAGTAAATAAAGATATATCTTAAGTATAAATTCTTTAATTAATTTAACTACAGCGCTCATTGCTTTCTTGTTTTAATTAATCCATAATTTCCTTTCTTTAATCTAGTAGTAGGAATCCATCCATTATCTAGAATAGATCTATGTCCACTTGGTTTATGTATCTTAGCTCCATCTTCGTGTTTCCATTTAGCCGCGTTTCTAGCAAAGTTAGCACGCTTCTTCTGAAGAGGAGTAGCATTAGGATTGTTTAGTACAGATTTAGCATGTTCCTGTACAGACTATCCTGCAGCCTTAGCAGAGGCAGTAAATTTACCTTTGTTTTTCTCTTTAATATGAATGCCTGACCCGTTTTTAAAAATTGGACATCCAAATGTTACCATTTTTGTCATATTAGACATTTTTAATATAATGTATTATTTATTGATTTGTATCTTACAAAGAATATTAATATACTTGAAAAGTATCAAATAAATATAGATAATGTGATAAATGATTAAATGAATTATGACTAATGGACAAAAGTAAAATTACAAAACAAAATGGGAACATAGCTTTCGAAGAGGAAGCTCATATTTATTATGATGTTACAAAGCCAGAACAGAAATTTATATCTGTAACGACTTTAATTCATTCTTTCACCCAACCCTTTGATAAAGAGTTCTGGTCAGCTTATAAAGCACTAGAGAAACTTCTACCTAAAGAAGATTGGGCTATCGAGAAAAAATCTCTGCTGAATACTAAGAAATTTGACAAAGTTCTACTTGAACTTCATAACATTACAGAAGACGAGTTTAATAAAGAACAACAAGCTATCTTAGATGCATGGGATATGGAGAACAGAAACTCTTGCGAGAGAGGAACTAGAATCCATGCAGATTTGGAAAACTCTTTTTACAAAAAGAAGAAGGATATAGATCTAAGTAAATATCAAATAGGTGGTAAGTTTGAGTGTATAAAAGACTATAACAATCTAGATTTGGAGAATGGGGTATATCCTGAGTATCTAATCTCTAGAGTATCTGAGGACGGAAAACTAAGAATAGCTGGACAAATTGACTTATTAGTTAAAAGAGGTAATAAGATAATTATTGGCGACTGGAAGACTAATAAAAAAATAGAAACAAAGAGTTTCTTTAATTCTAAAACTAAGACATCAGTTAAGATGAAGTATCCTCTAAATAATTTAGATGATGTTAATTATTGGCATTATACCCTTCAGCTAAGTACTTACGCCTGGATGATTCAGAAGAAAAACCCAGAATTTGAAATTGAAGACTTAGTTTTAGTACACTTCGACCACAGTGACAACATGACAGTATATCACTTACCATATTTAAAAGATGAAGTAATAAGAATGCTTTCTTTTTACAAGAAAGAATCTATATTGGCAGAAAATAAAAAGAAACGTCAACGTATTGAATATTAATTATGACACTAGAGGAAATAGAAGAAAGATGGAAAATATGTAGACGCTGTCCAATATGTAATCAAGAAGATGCAATATGTAATGGACAGTTGTATTTAAATCCAGAAAACAATGACATAAGTATTGGTCCAAAAGAAGGATATATAAAAGGATGCGGATGTCTACTGGAATTAAAGATACCTAATGAGAAGAAGCATTGTCCTGCGAAGAAATGGTAAATAATTTATTACTATATGGGACTCCAGTAATGGCTAACCCTACTAAGGCTTATATACTTATGACTCAAGAACCTACTGAAAAGATGTCAAAGAAATGGATTAAAGCAATATTTACTAAACCTTTAGTAATATTGAAGAGTATATATTTCCATATATTTGGAATTAATCAAGATTTAGCAACCACAAGATTAAATATTTGTAATACTTGTCCTCATAAATTACAGACTTCATTTGGAGAAGTATGTGAGGAGTGTGGTTGTATACTAGAGAACAAAACTAGAATAGAAGATGAACATTGTGATTTATGTAAATGGTAAAATGAATTATGGAAACTTTAAGAACAGAATTGAACAGTAATGAGAAACTAGCACTAGCTATAACTGGTATGGAAGGTACAGGACAGCACCTTATAGTAAATGGAGAAGCTGCAGATAAAACTTTATTAAGAGAAAAACAGGAAAGATTCAATACAGCAGTAGATGAATTAGAAGATAAATTCTCTAAACATAATGCAGCTTTAGAATCTTACGCCAAATCATTATCTGAGGATATGAATGGTGTAGAAATTATGCCTATGTATGGGTATGCATTAATTAAACCTTTCGAACAAAATCCGTTTCAAAAAATTAAAACTACTAAGAGTGGATTAATTACAGACTTAGGTGGATTTGCTCCAACATATAAATCTAATGAAACAGGAGAAATAGAAGAAGAACAACAATTTATTAAAGTGGGTACTGTTATTGAGGTCGGGCACAAGTGTGAGTTCCTAAAACCTGGAGATATAGTATTCTATACAATAGCTAGCGAGTGCATGGTTCCGTTCTACAAGTTTGGATTTGTTGTAGTTAATGAGAACAGAATTATGGCTGTAGTTAACGAAAATCTAACTGAAAGAAGAAACGAATTGAAGTATGGAAACAATTGATGAAAAAGTTTATTTTAAGCCTGGGGATTGTGTTACTTTACGGTAGTGTAAAGTAATGCATTCTCCAGTTATGCTTGTTCTAAGAAGAGAAGCAGCTTTATTTAAAGATAACCAAGGATTACGAGGATTAAGATGTAGATGGTTTACTGATTCCGGACTTATGTAGGAAGCAGTGTTTAATACTAAGGATTTAATTAAAGTAGAAGAGTAATGGCTAAAGTGTAGTTTGACCCTGAATTGATGCGTAATATCAAAATTATTTACGGAGATGCGGACTTAGATGAGAGAACCTTGAGGTAGTTGCATTAGACTTGGGCAACTAATCCAGACATTATTAGAAGAACCGCACAATAGAAAATGCCTAAGTTACAAGAGGCATATTTTGATGCTCCAGAAATGCCTTCATTACCCACAAGATTAGAACCTCTTCCTACTGCTGAAATAGCTTAGGATGATTTAAGAGGTGTTAAAGATTTTAAGACAGCTTTTAGGGCTGCTAGAGAGAGAGGACTAAAACAGTTTATGTGGGGAAATTCTGTATATACTACAGACTTAGGACAGCCTTCAAGTAAGCCTAAACAACCTTCTACCATTCAGATTCCTTAGTCAGATACTTAGATTAGTATAGAAGCTCCAGACCTAATTGCTACAACAAAAGGAACTACTTGGGGTAGAGGAATACCAACTATTACAGGAGGCAGTTAGCCAGCTAGTGAATAGACAAGAGCCGAGTAGCCTTCAAGTAAGCCTAAAGTAAATCCTGTACAGGCCACTATCAGTAGATATACTATGGGAGATACAGTACAAGGAGGAGATTTTGGGATACATAGGGGGTTATAGAGATTATTTAATTATCTTGGAGATGTATGGAATTCTAGAAAATCAGAAGCTAAACCATTAACATTATCTCCGGGACATACAACTAAATTTCAACAAGGAGGAACAATAAATAATCAACAAGAATTACAAAAAGCGTTTGTGGCATATTTAATATAGGATGCGCAGTCATAGGGAGTTCAGATATAGTCTGAACAGGATTTACAAGCTTATGCTGAACAATTAGGTGAAGACGGCATTAAAGCTAAGTATCAGGAATTTATGCAGAAAATGCAAGGAGGAGTAATGGCTAGGCTTGGAGCTAAGCTTGAGTATTATAAGAAGCTAAAAGGAGTATGTCCAGAAGGAGAAGAGCTTGTATATTTTAAGCAAGGCGGTAGAATCTGTAAAGCTTGCCAGAAAGCACAAAAAGGAACTAAAGTTACTAAGAAAGCTAATGAAGTTGATAAATTTAAGGCAGGAAGAGCTTAGTATAAGAAAGATATGAAATCTGCTAGAGACGAAGCCTCAAGAGATTCTATATCAATCAATAAATACAATGATTAGGAAACTATGGCCAATAAAGGACATAAGGGTAATTTCCAGGGAGGAAAATGGGTTCCTGACAGAAAACAATATGCTAAGAAAGACGCTTGTGGCTCAAAAATGAAAGTCAATAAGTGCGGTTCCAAAATGAAAAAGAAATAATAAGATTATCTAATGTGTATGATAATGATTAATGATTATGAATGTATTTAACTATAACACTTTAACTAAATAGCTAGAAATAAATGAACCAGAGATATTACTAGTTAAGGAATTTAAGGCTTTAATCTAGAGGGATAAATCTGCAGAAAAGGATAGAGCTACTAGAGAACTATCTTACATTTATTTAGCTATAGACTGGAAAAGTCCGTACAGTTAGTATTCGGAACATGAACGACATGACGAAGCTATTAGTGATTCTGGATTGACAGAGTCAGAATTTAATGACCCTATATTTAGAGAAGCTTGTAGGAAATACAGAGCGTTACAAGATTCAAACAAGTCAATAAAATTACTGGAAGCAGCTAAAAGAGCTGCAGACTAGTTTATTGATTATTTTGAAACTATTGTAGATTTAAATGAGCGTGATAATAACGGCAAGCCGGTATTCCAGGCTGAAAAAGTAATGAAGGAAATGGCTACCCTTCACAAAGTTCATGAAGAACTCATAACACTAGAAGACTAGGTTAAGAAAGAACTTACTGAACAATCTACTGTTAGAGCTGGAGCTGTGGATGGTTTTGACCCAGGAGACTTTTAATTATGCCAAGAAAAAAGATATTACCTGAAGAAATATAGAATATTGTAGATTAGGTAAGAGAAAAAGAATAGAAAGAGGATGCTAAAGAAGCTAGAGAATTAGTATAGAAAATAAGAGAGGAAAGGGTCAGAAATTCTGACTATTGGGATGTTAAAATAGGAGATAAAATAGAAGTATTTGACCCTACCTTATCTTATGAAATAACTGGATACAGACCTATTGACGAAACTCATGGATTGGACTTTAATCCAGATTGGTTTACCGAGACTAGGGAAGTATATAAACGAACTAGTCAATACTGTCCCTACCTTAGAGATAGTAAGCGGTACAACGAATTTTGGAAAGAGCAATATAGAAGATGTAAGTATGGAATGACAGTTAATGGATACACCATTACTGGAGATAATTACTTCTTCTTAAATTTCTATTAGTTACCTACTATTGACTAGCAGAAAGCCTCTGGTGAGGGTACTGATAATGACTTCCCAATATTCTTTGCATCACATTATATGTTCTTTCATTATCTATAGATGGCTAGAGTGCTACACAAGCACGCAGCTTTAATGAAAGCTCGTTCTATTGGATTCTCTGAAATAAATGCCTCTCTTTCTGCTCGTATGTACTCTGTTATTAGAAGAAGTAGGGTTATGATTACTTGCTTTAATGATACCTTCCTTAAGGGTACCTTTAGTAAGTTTGACAATGCTCTTACATTCTTAAATACCTGTACTGGAGGAGGATTTTTTAAATTGCGACTTATTGACCAGGATTTGAGAAAGAAATCAGGTAAACAAATCAAAATAAATGGTTAGTTTGAAGACGTAGGATTTAAATCTGAGGTTGTAGCAATTAACGGAGCTAAACCATCTAACATTCGTGGAGACCGTGTAGATTTATTAATATATGATGAAGCTGGTTCCTGGCCTGGACTTGATACCGCTGTGGTACAAGGTCAAGAACTTTGTGAAGTTCAAGGTATGCCTCGTGGAACAATGTTGTTTGGAGGTACTGGCGGTGATATGGGTGCTCCTCTAGAGGGCTTAAAAAAGATTTACTATAATCCAAGAGCATATAAGATTCTTCCATTTAGACATAATTGGACTTAGGATGGGACTACTATAGAGAGTGGATTCTTTATTCCATACTTTATACAATCTTTGAATCCAGAATTTATGGACCACAGAGGAGTATGTAATACTGTGGAATATAAGAAATTCTTATAGGAGGAGCGAGATAATCTGTTAGCTGTACCAGAAGACTACCTAAAGAAATGTGCTGAACGTTGTTGGAATGCAGAAGAAGCATTTAATCTAGAAGGTGTTAATAAGTTTAATAAAATTTTAGTTGCCGAATAGATAGCTAATATAAGACTTAAACAAATTGGTCCAAGACCCGAATGTGGTTATATTGATTATTTTTACAAAAATAATAAACATACTTAGGATAACATTGATGGTTTTAAATGGATTCCTAACAGCAATGGTAAAGTAAAAATTCTAGAGCATCCAATATGGTCTGACTTATATAAAGAACAAATGGAAAAGCTTAGATAGGAGGCAGAAGATAATGGCTAGGATTTTGAAGTTCCAGTTTATAAAGAGATGCGAGACTTATACGTAGCAGGTATAGACGGTATTGATATTGGAGCGAATTAGACTTCTAAGGAAACCAGAGACCCGTCTGATTTCTGCATAACGATTAAGAAACGTGCATTTGGTATGAATGACCCTCAGTATGTTGCTATGTACAAGGATAGACCTGGAGACATCAGAGAAGCCTATAAAATAGCTATGTGTTTAGCTCGCTATTATAATTGTAAAATAAATATAGAAGCTACTCGTATGGGTATGGTTACTTGGGCTAGAGAAAAAGGATGCCTTAACTATTTTATGAAGCGCCCAAGAGCTACTCTAACTGACGTTAGAAATGGAACTACTAAATAGTATGGAACTCCTGCTACAAAAACTATAATCGAATAGCATACTGATTTAACAGCCGCCTTTATAGAAGACTATTGCCATACTATATGGTTCGAAGAAATGCTAGAATAGTTCACTGCATATAATGATGAAAATAAGGGTAAGTATGATATTGTAGCCGCTGTAGGTATGACTGAGTTAGCAGACCAAGAGCTATCAGGAAGACAGCCCGTACTTGTGGAGAAAGAAGTTGAATAGTTCCAAGATTTTGGTTACTATTACGACGAGAGAGGAATTAAAAGATTTGGAGTTATTCCAACTAAGAAAACTCCTGAACTTAATATGCAAAGAAACGAATACGATGACCCATACAGAGTTGAAACAAGTGATCCTAGAATATATGAGGGACTTGTACAAAATGGAGTATATAGGCGGACTAGATATTGAGAGTTTAGACCCAGTTGGGTATAAAGTCTCTTTTAACTTTGATAGGTCAGAAATGCCATTAGTAATAATAGCAGATTTACCAGACGAAGAATTTCTGCCATTTATTAAGGAAGAATTAAGAAGTAGGAAGTTACAAAGAGTTAAGTATTATAACGCTACTAAACTTCCTCCAGAACAACATAATTTATGTTATGAAAGAGAAGGAATTGATAGACAAGACAAACGAGGCTATTGCGGAACTTGTATATGATAAGTATGAGTTACAGAAAGCTTATAATTATTATAATGGTAAAAGAGATCCTGAATAGTTCCGTTATCTGGAAGAAAACTTCGGAATAGGTAGCCCCACTTCGGTAGAGTTTACGCCTTTATTAAAGAAACACGTAGATGCTCTAGTTGGAGAATATTTAGGAACTCCTATACTTCCGAAAATTTCTTGCAAAGATTCAGATACTATCAGTAATATAACAAGAGAAAAATAGCTAGAAATAACCAAGGGAATAGTAAAGTTTTTGAAAGACCATTTAAGTAATTCAATTCTTAAGTTTATTGATGGCAAGGATATTACTGATAAAGCTGTAAAGACTTAGTTAGATAAAATTATATAGGATATTGACCAATCCTTTATTTCTCAATATGAAATTGCAGCTTAGAATATAGTACATTATATTATGCAATCCAGAGAAACCGATTTAATTACTAAGTTACGTTAGTTACTAACAGACTTATTAATTACTGGTTATACATTCTTTAGAGTGAAATCATCGGCTTCTGGAACTAATATTGAAATAGAGGTATTAAACCCACTTAATACATTTGTTGATAGAAATCCAGAATCTCCATATGTAAGGAACTCATATAGAGTTGTAGTAAGAAAGTGGATGAGTAAGAGTTAGATTTTAGCTAAATATGGCAAAGAAATATCTAGAGAAGATTTAAGAAGACTAAAAGATGAATGGCGAGCTGATGATTCAGCTGCTGTTTATAGAAGAGTATATGGAGATACTTGTACAGTAGTAAATGAAGATTAGAATCATGAAACCATTCCCGGCTATCCAGACAATGAATATAGTGCTCATAGGTTCTAGTTAATCCCAGTCTATGATGTTGAATGGATTGAAACAGATGATGATTTTGTGATGTAGAGATACAATACTATTAGAATAGGAGAAGAGATATATATTCTTAGAGGATTAGACAAGACTGTTATGAGATCTAAAGATAATCCCAACTTCTGTTCTTTATCGGTAAATGGAGTATATTTCTTAAATCGCTCTTAGTAGCCTTATTCTCTTATATTAAAATGTGCACATCTGTAGGATAGATACGACTTATTAAACTATTATAGAGATAATCTAATAGCTAATAGTGGTACTGCCGGAGTTATTATGGATATGTCTCTGTTGCCTACCAACTTAGGAGTTAAATGGCCAGAACGAGTACAAAAATGGTTAGCCTATAAAAAAGGTGGTATCATGTGGATAGACTCAAGCCAAGAAGGTAGGAATGATGGACAGCAAGCTCCAAACTAGATATATAACGGATTTGATGATACCTTAAAAGCATAGGCTGTATAGGCTATTGAATTAGCTATTCAATCAGTAGAACAAACTACATCATCAATAACTGGAGTATTTAGGGAACGACTTAACGGTATAGAAACTAGAGATGCAGTTACTAATATTAAGTAGGGAGTAGCTAACTCGTATATAGTAACTAAGCACTATTTTTAGCAGATGGATTTAATAACCTGCGAGATACTACTAGATAGTCTTAATTAGGCTAAAGTTACTTATAAGAAAGGATTAACTGGAACTATTATACTTGGGGATAAATATCAACAGATATTCACCGCACTTCCTGAGTATTTTACTGTTACTGACTACGATATTCATATTACTGCTAGTTCAGAAGTGATGGAAGATCTATAGACTATAAAAGCAATCATTCCAGAGTTCGTAAAAAGTCAACAGATGGATCCAGATATTATTTTTGAGGCTCTTACATCTAAGAGTCTGACAGACCTTAAATATAAGGTTAAGAAAGCTGTTCAAGTTCGCAAAGAGGAAAATAATCAGCTTCAGCAACTACAAGAAAAATTAGAAGAAACTTCTCAATAGGCTCAGTAGTTATAGCAAGAATTATAGAAAGCTCAGCAAAAGATTGAAAGCTTAGATGAATAGAGACTGGGATTAGAATAGTAGAAGATGCAGTTAGAATATAAAGTTAACTGGCTTAAAGCTCAGTCTGATTCTACTTATAAAGATAGACAAATGGATATTGAAGAAAAAAGAACTGAAATAGAGTTGGCTTAGCTTCATGATGGAAATCCATATAATGACAAAATAAGACAAATACATTAATATGGCAACTGGAACAATTGTATACAACAAAGATTAGTAGTAGATTTATCCTATCTCTGATGGGACAGTAATTATAAGTAATGCTTCCGGTTCTAAATCAAATGTAGAAGACGACTTAAAAAAATTATTTAAGTAGGTATCAGATTTATCCGGTTCAAGTGAAGCAGTTAATAGTATTATTATTAAAATACATTATCTCCCTGCTAATACTGCCGATGAATCTGAAATAAAACTATCAAGTAAGTAGTGGTCTGATACTTTTGAGCTTCCAACAGAAGAGAATCCATATATATGGAAAAGAACTAAATTTACTTTTTAGGGAGCTGATGAATCATAGGGAACTACTATCTATGAAATAGTAGCGAGTGATGTCTCTACTATTATATAGACTATATATACTAGAACCGAGGGAATAACACCAGTTATAGAGTATAAACAAAAAACGAATGAAAAAGGAGATCCTCTCTATATAGATTCTGACGGGAGAGAAACCACAGAAGTAACCTCTATTAAAGCCTATGACTATAACTACTACTGGAATGGACAGCCCTCCTCTGGGATTGATAAATTACCTCCTACTCCAGATGGATAGTCTTATACCTGGACTGACTATCCACAAGATATTAGTTTATCTTTTACTTCTGTTTTTATGTCTAGACGTATAAAGCAATCTGGAAAGTGGGGACCTTTTTCTACACCAGCTCAATACGGTCAATGGCCTAACACTTAATATTATTGCAATATGGAATTTAGTATTGATATACATACCCAAATTAATGGGGAAATACTGATAGAAGATTTCTCAAAAGAATATGGCTAGTATATTGATGAAGATGTAGAGGTAGTAACTTCTTACGACTCCTATAAGTATAGTGAGAGTGCTACCTTGAATACTATCATCAAAGTTAGTATAAGCGATGCTACTCTGATAGATGTCCTACTTAATGACCATACAGAAGACTTAGACTCGTGTATGTTTAAGGTCAAGGATGATGGTTATTACGTAGTAGACCATATCATTATTCCTAATATGAAATGGTATGAAAATTCATCGGACGAATACAAGGAATACTATGAGACTATCTATGTTACTGATGGAGAAAAATTATATAAAGAAGTAGAAGGTAAGCTAGAAGAGTGTACAGTTAAAGAAGTTCTTGAACGAAACATAGAAGGAACTACTATAAAAAAATGTAAGGTAGATGTTTTCTTTACAGGAAACTTGTAGTAGTGTTACATTAATTATTGTAAGAAACTCTTTGATGCTTTACTAAATAAGTGTCTAACTAGAGATTAGGAAGCAGATATATTTGCTCGAGATTTCATATGGATGACTCTTAACATTATAGATTATTTAATATGCTTTAAACAATTCATGGAGGCTGAAAGATTACTAGCGATGTTCCGTACCTGTGGAGGATTCTGTGACAATCACCACCATGGACATAAACGTATAGGTTGTGGATGCTCTTAAGAGAAAGGCTATTAAAAGGTATGAGGATTTTCTAAGAAAACTCAAAAAGGGATATAAACCAGATTATCAAGATATTCTTAATCTAATTTGTTTTATTAACCTACCTGTAAGACTAGATAATCACGAATTTATTAAATAGCAATTATTAAACTAGAATGATACAGTCTATTTACACTTCGGTAAGTAACGCAGATATAGTGCCTTGTGGTAAAAAGGGTAAGCCTATAAAATGTGAGCCTATACCTCTCTTAAGAAATAACTATTTAGGAGAATATAGGACAGAACTAGAAAAAGCTAAAGTAAGAAAGAACTTAGGTATTGCTGATGAGTAGAGTCTATTGTGGGGAAACATTAGTGGAACCATAGAACTGCAAAAAGACCTAGTATAGTATATAGAACAAAAATGGACCTATACTAGTGACGTTGCAGAAGGCATTAATACTGTGAAGGATGCCCTAGACTATGCCCTATACTTTATTAGCGAATATGAATCTAATACAGAAGCAATAGAAGAACTGAAAGTCGATATAAGCAATATTAGAACTTCTATATCTGTATTGAAGGAGGATTTACAGCGAGAAATTGATACTAATAGAAAAGGAATTAATAATCTATCTGAAGAAATAGTAAAAATCAATGAAGCTATAGTTGAGTTGAACAATGCTATTGAGAATATAGATGTTGATAAAAACATTCTTAATTGGATTAAGAATAGTCTCCAAAATTCCAAAACTATAGAACTAAAGGAAAATAATTCCTTAGAGGTGATTTTATCTACTTAGGAAGATAATGCTATTCATTTAATAGAATAGGAGATTGGAGAGGAAACCTCTTCTATTATCCTTCCAGGTATCTATGTTAAGAATCTTGAACCTGCTCTAGAAGAAACAAAGAAAGAAGTATAGAAAACTTAGGAAGCACAACAAGAGACAAATACTAAAGTAGAAGCTAATACTGAAAGTATTACTAATATACAAACTAACTTAGAAACTATAGCTACTTATTAGACGGAACTCCCAGATGATACTACTTCAACAGTAATTGAAGGGACTACAGTAGAGAAACTTAAGGGCAAGCCCTTTAATGAAATTATTGATACTTTACTGTTTCCAACAGTAGTTAGAGATTTAGTATACCCATAGCTTTATTATAGTTTTACTTCTCAAATAGTAGAAGTGGGAACTGCTTTATTAACTCCTACACTTACATTTATAAAGAATGATGCTGGAGAAGAAACTGACAGACGAGAAACTATTACTTATAACAGTTCTCCTGTAGAGTCTGATACATATAATTCTATTGGTACTTATACTCACTCTGGTACAGTGAGTTATGCCGCTGGAGAATATTTGATAAATAATAAAGGAGAAGTTACAGATAAGAGAGTAGAAGCTGGTTCTATTTCCGCTACCGCTTAGGTAGTAGCCACATATCCTTGGTATTCTGGTAATACTGATGGTGTGATTAAATAGGCGCTAGTTCCTTTTGGACAATCGTCTGGAACTATCACATTTTCACTAAGTGGTAAGGCTATTATAAAATTGCCAGGAAGTAACACATAGTTAAATTCATTTACCGTAGATGGAGGACTTGGATATTTAAATGTAGACCTAAGTGGTTGGGAAACGTCTACCGAGTAGATAAATGGATTTACTTACAAGGTATGGACTAAGAAAGATACTTACTCCTCAGCATTGCCACATCAAATTAACTTTATTCTATCACAATAATGGCATTTAAATATACAGGTGATGCTACCTTAGGTGTCGCTTTAACCGTAGAAACTCCGAAGCCTCTCGATAATAGAACAGTCGTTAATAACTTAGACGAACTTTATTCTATTCCAGAGAAGTATGCTTATCAAGGTATGACCGTTGCTAACATAGATAACGGAAATATTTATATGCTGATTGATAAGTCTAAGATTAAATACAAGGAAGGATGGAAAGCATCCTATGAATCTATCTAGATAATCACCTGTACAGAGGCTGAATATAAAGAATGGTCTGAGAATACTACAGACGATTTTAGGCCCATAGATGAAAGTAAACCATATCTTCATGCTGAGACATATTATTATATATATGAGGATAGCTTAGACGATAACTAGTTTTACCTATCCGCGGAATGGGGGAAAAAGATAGAAGAGCAATTAAAATAGAAGGCTCTTAATACTACTGTAGTATAGATTAGAACAGACTTAGATAACACTATTGCTAGCCTATCAGATTATGCTACACTGGAAGAATTAACTACTAATTATGTCTCTAACGATTCTTTAGCTCTATCACTGACTAAGTATTATACTAAGGAAGAAACAAACGATATTTTCGTTACTAAAGAAAGCCTTAGAGGAGAGGGAATGGAAGGAGATGATTTTGTCTTCGTTACAAAGAAAGAATATGAGGAAGATTAGTAGGCCATCCAAGACGAGTTAGATAAAACTCTTAAGGTAGATGGAGATGGTTCCTTAGAAAGCATCACTGTTGGATAGATAAAATCTCCTGTAGTAGAGGGAGAGAGCTAGCTAGTAGTAGACGTTAGGTCTGAAGGATTATTTATAGGTGAAGATTAGATTGCTACTGAATCGGATATTCCGAACTTAGTAACATTAACTGAAGAAGAGTATCTAAAGTTAGTAGAGGAAGGGACGGTAGAGCCTGATACATATTACTATGTATATGACGTCACAAATGATGCAAAGGTTTATATTACTAAGGAATATTTGGATTAGAATTATCATACTACCAATCAATATCAGTCCTGGGTTGCTACAAATTATTACTCCAAGAAGTAGATTGATGAAATAGTTCAAGGTTTGCAAAAACTTGGAAACTACGTTACTACAGAAGATATTAAGGCTTATTATACTATTTAGCAGGTTGATGACAAATTTCTTACTAAGGAAAATGCTCAGTCTACTTATGCTACTCAATAGTCATTATCTGATTTATCAGATTAGATAGCCGAAGATTACGTAACAAAAGAAAGTTTAAGGGGAGACTCTCCTGAAACCGGAGATGATGATTTCATATTTGTTACCTAGAAAAAATATCAGGATGATTAGGCTGCTGCTGCTAAAGAATTTAGCACTGAGCTTTTGAAATCTACATCAGTAGAAACTTCTGATATTACTATTTAGAAAATTGGAGAAAAAGAAGTACAATAGGGAACAACTGGAGAACCTTCTGAGGAAACAGGAACTGAGCAAGTTATTGAGAGTTCTGTTAAACTTACCACAGAAGATAACAGGCTATTTGCTGGAGGCAAGCAAGTTGCTATTACTGAAGAAGTACCAAAACTTGTATGCTTACCACAAGCTGATTATGATGACCTAGTTGAGAATAGTAAGACTGAAGAAGATACTTATTATTGCACCTATGGAGAAAAAGATTTACAAGATACTGGATATGTTAGGAGCGAATATCTTATAGAGAGATACTACACCAAAGCTGAGGTAGAAGAACTAATTAGCTAGGCCGTAGCCGAATTGTAGAAAAAGATAGACGCTTTATAGCCAGGTTCTAGTGTAGAGGTAGATGGAGAAAATGAACAATTAATATTTTAAACAATATGGGAACAATTTATATTGAAGGACAGTTTAAGAGTTCTGCCAAACCAGTAAAAGTTGTTGGAGGAAGTATAGGAGGAGGCTCTGGAGTAGACTAGGAAGTTCTCAAGAACTATGCTACTAAAGCAGAATTGTAGAAGGCTGTTGAGGACCTAACTGCTTCCATAGAGAGAATAGATCACGATGTAGTTGATGAAACTTTAATAATACAATGATATGGCAGCAATCAAATCTATAAAGGTTGGGGAAACCACATACGATTTAAAAGCTACTTACGATGGTGCTGGAAATGTTATAGATACGACATATGCCAAGGCTAATGCAATTCCAACTAAAACTTCTTAGTTACAGAATGATAGTGGATATTTAACTGAGCATTAGGATATTAGTGAATTAGCTACTAAGGGTGAGCTTGAAGGCAAAGTAGATAAGGAGTTAGGAAAGGGACTTTCTGAAGCCAATTATACTGAAACTGAGAAGGAAAAGTTAAGTACTATAGCTAATAATGCTAATAATTATGTACATCCAACTACTTCTGGAAATAAACATATTCCATCTGGAGGAGCATCTGGATAGATGCTAGTTTTCTCAGCAGATGGTACTGCTGAATGGGCAGATTCAAGTTCTAAGCTAGAAGAGCAATTTACAGCGCTAAATGAGGCTTGGGAAGAATTGTAGAAGGCACAACAAAAGCTTGATAAGTAGATTACTGAGCTAAATAGTAATATGGATTTATATTCCTATGGAGTAGAATGGGATGTTACAGTAGCATCTCCGGAACTTACTAGAATAGGTAATCCTTTGCTGCATAAATCTCTTCCTATTCAATCAGCGTATAGAGGTTGTGTAGCAAACAATGATGTAGTAAATTACTATCTGTTTCCAGATGACTGGTCTTATAAAGAAGACGGAGAAACTCCATCTGTCTTAGATGGAACTGATGGAACAGTAAGAGTTAATACTCCTAAATTTTATGGAAAATCTGGCAGCGATGGAAACAAAAGATGGGTTAGAACTTCTACTGTCAAAATTGATGATTCATGGGTAGAAATTCCTGAACTATTAATAGATGCATACAGAAGTACAGTTGATACCACAGTCTCCGCAACTCCAAAAGCTGTATCAGTAGTTAATACTACTACTGCATTTAGAGGTGGAGGAAATAGAGCTAACTACGATGATTATCTAACTACAGAATTAGAAACTAAGGATATATTCAGAAGTGATTTAGGAAAGCCTAGAACTAATATTTCTAGAGCTACTATGAGAACATATGCAACAAATGCTGGTTCAGAATTGCTATGCTATGAATATTACAAATGGATATTCTACTGGAATTATGTCATTGAATATGCTAATTTTAATTCTTAGGCTGCCTATAATGCCGAACTTACTTCTGATGGTTATCGTCAAGGAGGACTTGGTCCTGGAGTTACAGACTGGAGTAACTCTGCTACAAGTTGGTCTGGATATAATGGAACTTATCCTATTACTCCATGTGGTTATTGTAATGATATTGGTAACTTCACTGGAATCAAAGATTTAGTTATTCCAGAGTGTACTGCAACAAACGAAACAGATACAGTAGCGACTAAGACATTTAAAGTTCCAAGATGGAGAGGTTTTGATAATCCATTTGGAGATATTTGGACAAACCTAGATGGAGTAGTTATTCAAAGAACTGCGGCAAATGAAATCAGTAGTGTGTATACTACCACAAACAAGGAAGAGTTTACTGACGTAATTGGCAGCAAGACCATAGCAGGATACGAGGTAGCGCAAGATGGATACATTAAAGAGTTTGACTTAGGAGAGACAGCAGAGATTATACCATCTTCTTGTACCGGAGCCTCAGCTACAACTTATATATGTGACTACCACTCTTGCAATGCTACCTCTACAGAGCTTCGCACGCTGCTGGTGGGCGGCGGCGCGTATGATGGCGGCCTTGCGGGTCTCGGCTTTTTCTTTTCTGACTGTGACGTCGGCTATGCCGCTTCCAATGTCGGGTTTAGGACTCTAAATAGAGTATCTTAAGATAAAATATAGAAAATCGATTTAGATATAAATCGTAGGATATTACTTCTAAAAACCGTTGATTGGCAAAAAAGAACTGCTAGTAGGCAGCAACGCGAATAATGGCAGCAATGCAGGTCTCAGCTATTTCAATTCTAACAATGACGTCAGCAATGCCAATTCCAATGTCGAGTTATTATATATTTAGAAACATTTTATTATTTTTTTTAGTTTGCTAAGTAATATCCTTGCCTCTAGGCAAAAGATAACGTAGTGTTGAATGAAGGGTGTTAGTAGGTTAATTCTCGAACGCTTCCGATGAAATATATAAAAAATTGAAACGTGTAGGATATTTGCACGAGAAAGTATACGCTGAAGATAACATCGAACTAGCTGACGATAAAGCCAGAAGAAATAAGTCTATTAGATGTGGAATCAAGCAGCATGATAAGAATAGATTAAAAGAAAATAAGGAATTATCCGATAAGTTAAGGGATTTGATTTATCAAACCTCTGAATATAGTACCTTTATAATATACGAACCTAAAGAAAGATTAATCTTTAGACTTCCATACTATCCAGATAGAATAACTCACCATGCTATAATGAATATTATGGAGCCTATTTGGACTAGTATATTTATAGACCAAACATATTCCTCTATACGAAATAGAGGTATTCATAAAGTAGAGTATGATTTGTTTAAGGTGTTATAGAAACATCCAGAAGAAACAAAGTATTGCTTGAAAATGGATATAAAAAAATTCTATCCTTCTATAACTCACGACATTTTATACGAAATGTTATAGAGAAAGATAAAGGATAAAAAACTATTAAAACTGTTGAAAGAAATAATTTATTCAGCGAAGGGAGTTCCTATTGGAAATTATCTATCACAATTCTTTGCAAATTTATATCTGACATATTTTGACCACTGGGTAAAAGAGGAGTTAAAATGTAAGTACTACTTTCGATATGCTGACGATATTGTGATTCTTGGTAATGACAAGAATTATTTGAGAAATGTATTAGTATCTATAAAACTATATTTGAAACAGGTTCTTAACCTAGAGTTGAAGCCTAATTATCAAATATTCCCTGTAGAAAGCAGAGGTATTGATTTCGTAGGCTATAAATTCTATCATACTCATGTTCTACTGAGAAAATCTATAAAAATGAGGATGTTTAGGCTTATAAATCTATATAAATAGAATAAGATTGATAAAGATGAATTGAATAGAAGAATGAGGTCTTATTTTGGATGGATGAAATTTTGCAACTCTAAGAACTTGCTGAGAAAGGTAGAGGAGTTAACTGGATTGAAATTCTCTAACTGGAATGGAAAAGAAGTTAACATATCTAAGTTTTATAATAAATATATTCACATTGTAGAGGTTATTGATTATGACAATCATTTTCGAGTGCATTTCATGTATAACAATAAACCCTACTATTTTAAAAGTAAGAATAGGAGATTACACTATTCTTTGCTTAGATACAAATTTCCTATAAATTTTAAAATAACACCTTATGTTAGAGCCGAATAGAATACAAATGGACGTTTATCCTTAGACAATCCAAAAACTTGGGAACGGTACTTATTACTATAACTATGATATAAAAGAAATTAGTGTTGAAGTACTTGATTTAGACAATACCATAAAAGAAAAAACTTACTATAGTTTTATCTAGGTATTATTAAATGGACAGCCTAATTACAAAGATTGTGTAAAAGCTATAGTTAGAAGATTCCTTACAGTCGATGAAGAATTTGATTTAATCAATTCATATAATAGCTATTCAGAAAATCTTACTTCTGATTCTGAAGTTATTAATGAATATAAGGAATATCTTAACATATTAAAATAGATAAAAGCTAAAGTCAAGGAAGATTTTGCTAAATTATGATATATAGAAATGGTAAGTTAATATTACAGGTCCAAAAAGATATTCTAGAACTTGTAGAACAAGTTTAGCAAAGAGTACAAAAGAACATTGGAGCTATATATAAAGGGTCGTAGTTAGTCTGGCTTACCGTATACGATGCTGTTAGAAGCTGTTTTGGTAGCGGAACTTGGCTACAAGACAGACCTTGGTTAAAAGATGATTCATGGAAAAATAATTGATTTGTAAAAAATGGCAAAATTTGAAAATTTACCTAATCAGATTACAGATTTACTGACAGAGTGGGATGGTCACTCTGGAATGGAGGTCGAGGATTTTATTTGCCGAAAAATAGAAAAAGTAGAAGGATAGGACATAACTGATATGTCTTATGACTCAGCTACTAGTATGCTTACTCTTCTAAAGAGTAATGGAGAGAAGGTAGAAACTGAAGTATCAGTTATTCCTCCTACTTATTCTTATGGTATAATGGTATATGGGGTGATGTTGGACAATAAGTCTGATAAGATATATACCGAGGCAAATGGCTCTTTGTTAATGCAGTACAATTCAGACAGAAATGTTAAGGTAGGTATTGCTATGTATGCTGTTGCTACAACTTCTGTAACAACAGATAGAATTGGACCTTTTAATGTCAAGATTAGTTATGGAACTTAGTCAGGGACATTTAGAGTAAATAATATTAAGTATAGCTAGTGTATTATAGATCCATCTACAGGTGCTATAACAGGAGTTAACATACCATCAGAGAATTTAATAAATACCTTAGCTTGGATTGATATAACTAGCTTGTTTACTAAAACTTAGTCTGCTAAGAAGATTACAGCCCAAGTTGTAGATGACCTAGATGTGGAAGATACACTAGACTTACCAATCACTACAGAGGTAATTACGTTAAATTATAATGGTGAAATTGTATTAGGTAACAACCTAGTTAATTTCTCACTTACTGGTGGAACTACTAGCAATTATCACCTAGAAGGTTTCAACAATGGAACGTCTTTCTCTACTAGTGGTGGAGTTTTAAATTATTCTAGTCTAACATCTGGACTTAATCAATTAGCTGTTAGAGCAGTTCATAATACTGAAAGTTCAATCTACACTGATTACTTATACGTAGATATTATTTATACATATAACTGCTAGGATACTATAGTAGCTATCAATGGTGTAAGTAATGGTATAGCTAATAATGGTGTTGCTACTCTATATGAATTAACAGTATTTAGTCCAGATAATAGTTCGATGGCTATTACTACATATCTGGAAAATGAAATGCCAGATTCTGGAAGTATGAACCCCACTGAAATTATGAAGTATGAAATCATAGGAGCTTCTTCATATGACGAGTAGGGAGTATATGATACTTCATATAAGAAATATATAGAAATAAACAGTAGTGATTCTGAGAAATATCTAGTTATTAAGGTAGATGATACATATTACAAATTCTATACTGTGTTCACTAACAGTTTAGGACAGACTACTGCATATACTAGTAATTTCAAAACTATGAAAGTGGAAGCAGTAAATCCAGAGTTTATATATTCTCAGGATGTTGCTCCATCTAAAAACTTTGACTAGATTGCAGGTTATCTAAATGATATTTTCGTCACAGATGAGTATGCAACTCCATCTAATCCAGCTACAGTGATTTCTACTCTAGAATCATCTGACGGATGGTAGGAAGAAGACGGTCGCACTATATTTAAAGTATCTGCTCAAGATACTCCTATTCTTAAATCTCCTATAAGTCTAGGACTTGGAAATAACTTTACCATAGAGTTAGGATTTAAGACATATAATATTAGTGATGAAAGTAAGCCTATTGCTACTTTAGGAAATTTCCAATTAAGACCTACGTAGTTCTGTTGGAATACTGAAGATAATGATTTATTCAATGCTAGAAACGCACAGTTCCAAGAAGGTGTAGAAACTCATGTGATAGTAACTGTATAGAAAGGGTTTGTAATATCTAAAAGCGATATTTACTATCCTAATTTCTTAGCCAGTTTCTAGGATGCTTTTGACCAAGCTGCTCCTACAACAAGCATAAATTTAGTTAGAATTTTTGTCAACGGAGTAATAGATAGAGAAATTTCTCTAACTGATTCTGAGCTTAATACATTTACTTCTGCTGCTTTGTAGATAAATCCTACTACTGCTGATATAGATTTTTATCTATTTAGAGTATATAATAGTGTAGCTCTTACCTTTAATTAGGTTCAGAAAAATTATCTTTCTTTCTTAAAGGAAAAAACTTCTAAGGAAGACTTTTATGATAAGAATGATATTCTAGGAACTGATGGAGAAATATCATTTGTAAAAGCTAATGAGAAATATAATACACTTGTTTATGTGTTCCCATAGGGAGCTAAGTTCCCAAATAGAGCATGGGGAGGAGAGGATAATGAAACTCCACCGCAAGAAGGTGCCCAAAAGAAGTCTCCAGTAACATTGTTTGTTAATTATGTAAATCAGGCAGTTAATAATCAATATGGAGGTAGACTTACTTATGGACAGGTTAAAGGACAAGGTTCTTCTGCAATGAGATATTTGATTTGGAATGTAACATATGCTCTTAATAAGTTAAAAACTCCAGAAGGAGAAAAAATAAAGAGTCCGTTTATTCCATATTCTCAGCTCGATCCAGAGACTAATACATTTAGAGAAGATGCGTCTTCTACTAGTGGTTATTATGTAATGCCTCCGTATGATGGACAGCAAGACACTACTGCTTATAAGATTACTAAGTTAGTCGGAAAGGTTAACTTTGCTTCTTCTATGCAATCTCATAAGATTGGTTCTTGTAAGATATTTGATGATGCTTATAAAGAATCTAGAGGTAATCTAATATCTGGAGGATAGAAGGCTGTTCATGAAGAGCCATTCTTATATTTCTATTGGGAAACAGATATGGAAGATGTTTCTAATATCCAGTTAGCCGATTTAATAGACAATGACGAGTCTATTAAATTTATGGGATTTCAAACTTGGGGTGCTGGTAAGGGAGACGATGCTTCTAGCGGATATGATGAAAATAAAACTCCAGAATATTTGATGCTTGAGGGTGGTGAGAATACTGACCCATCTGTTAACTTTAGACGTCCTTGGCAAGCTTTACAAAGAGCTACTGGAGTTCTCGGAGAGGATACTTATAGACTAACTAATCAACCCACAATTACTTATGCCAATTCTCTTCTTCGTCCTTGGGACAATCTTTTGATTGAAGATGAATCTGTAGTCTATGACTAGAGAGGAGCATGGGACATTGATTATGGTTGTGAAGAAGTGGAAAATGATAGTGGAAAGACTTACTTCCAATTTGCAGAATCAGTTCATGAATCTTTAAAAAAGTTTAGAGAATTTTATGATTTTGTATATGGACACGATTACAATATGACACAAACTAGTGCAACCAGTCCTTCAGGATGGGATGTTACTAGAAAGTACATTGTAACTGTAAGTAGCTGTACAATAAACCCAACTGGTCACAAGTCTGGAGACATTTATCGTTATGATGATATTAACGGGACTTGGGTATGCGCTGGAGTAAGTTATGAATCAGCTACTGGATGGGCTAGAGCAAACGTATACGAATTGGCTGGAACAAGTAGTACGTTAGGTATTCCTGCGGCTCTTGATTCAATCAAAGCAAACTTTATTACTGGAATAAAGAAATATGTAGACGTAAATGATATTGCTTTCCACTAGGCTTTTATAAAGTTTGTATCTGGAACTGATAACAGAGCAAAAAATACATACTTCCAAATTATTGGAAAACTGAAAGAAGATAATGGAGAAGGATAGTTTGTAGAAAATGGAAAAGGGGACTATTTAGTTAGACTTATTGGAGACGACTTAGATACTATTCTAGTAACTGATAACAACGGTCTTCAATCTAAACCTTATAATCTACTAGAAACTTCATATAGAGAAGCTGACTCAGTATATTGGGGAGATGCTAACAATGTATTCTTCTATATGTTTGACCAATGTTTCGAATCTGAAATAAAAACATATTTAGCAAGTGTTATAAATACTGCATTTAAGAACAGTAACAGTATGGAAGATAAATCAAATTACTTCTATAAAGTGTTCTTCAATGTTCAAGAAACGTTCCCAGCAGTAGCATATAACCATACAGCTAAGATATATTATGAAAATGCTTAGGCTATTAAAAATTCTAAGGTACTTTCATATTATAGTAACAACGAGATTGAACCTATCGAACAAAGCCACGGCTCTTGCTTAGCTTGTGAGAAATAGTTCATGACCAAGAGATTTGCATTCCTTTCTACTTATGCATAGACTTCTTTAGGAGCTATTGCACTAAGAACTGCAAGTTCTGCAGGTAGTGGTGATACTCTGAGATTAAGAATGAAGTTTGAACCATATTAGGATTGCTATCCTGTTTATCATTACAACGGTAAAAACCTTTATCTATCTAATTTCTAGACATCTAACTTTGATGCAATTAAGAATTTAGCATAGACAGGAAATAGTTATACAGCCGAAATCAATCAAGGAGATCCTGCAATTAACCAAGGTATATACTTAACTACTTTATATAAGAAGTTAAATATTTTAGGTTTAAAGATGTCTACTATTGATGCAGATTTTGCTAGAACTACTGAGTTCCAAATTGATAATGCTTAGTTAGACGATTATACTAGTCTATTCCCAAGCGATTATCCGGACTTAGCTATCAGCTTATTTACTCCTTCATTCCCAGTGTTAGAGAGCTTAACTCTTAGAAATATGACACTTCCTACAGAAATGGACTTGTCTAAATTCTTAAAGTTGGAAACTATAGACTTCTCTAAGACTACTACTAAGAGTGTAGTATTCCCACAGACTGGTAGATTAAAGAATGTAATTCTTCCAGATACTATAGAAACATTTAGAATCTATGATAATCCAGGATTGACTGATATTACATTTGAGGGATTAAATAATCTATCTACAGTTTACGTTGACTGTGATAATGTTGGAAGCTTCGACGTAGCTAACTTCTGTGAATAGTTGATAAATTGTAACGCACTATAGTCAGTGACTATTAGAAATGCAAATTTATATATAACAGAAGATGCTTTAAGAAAGATGATTCTTACAAATACTTGTAACTTAACTGGAGATATTTACATTGTAAATACTGCAGGAAGTACAACTCTTAAAGCAATTAGCTTTGCTACTAAATAGTTACTTGTTAACACATTTGGTGACATTTCTGACCCTGAATCTAAGATTAGAATACACTTCCAAAGTGCAGAAATTTTGGATTTCAGTTGCGCTGGAGAAGTTTCTGTATACTACCAAGCTGGAGAATCTGGAACGATTGTTCGTCAAAATCTATTTGATATTACCGTAGCATCTGGTAATGATGTTGAAATTAAATAGGGAACTAACCCATATAATCCATCTGTAAATGGATACTTAGATATTACATACTCTATGTCAGGAGTATCTACTGATGTAGCTACAATTGATTAGACTGGTGCTATTACTTTAAAGAAAGAATCTAGTAGTACAGCCACTGCGACTATCAGTATGAAAGTTGCTAATAGTGGAACTGCTATTAAGAAAGCTGTTAGGGTAAGCTTTACTTGGAAAGCCCCACAACTTGGAGATTTCGCTTATGCAGATGGCACATTTACAAGTTCGTTTGACGCAACTAAAACTCTTGTAGGGTTAGTCTACGCTAAGGATGAAACGAATAGCACTTCTGGAGTAGTTTATATAATTGGTAAAGAGTATACAGATGATGAAAAATCCTACTATCTGGGATATAGTAATGATGGAAACCAAGGTTCTCAGGAATAGATACTATAGCAATTATATTAGGTACAAGCCTATTTGAATAGTGTATCAGTATAGAATTATGAAACTGTCTCTGGTACTGCATCTGCAAATTTGATTAATAATATCAATGTATCTACTTATAATATTCAAGTGAATACAGCATTTGCTGGAGAAGCAGATACAGCCTTATATATTAACCATGTGAATAGCAAGTTGCTTCCTATACTATACAACAATTCAACTTGTAAGCCCTATATAAGTAGAAGATAGGTATCCTCTGGAGAAGGAACTAACTGGGAATATTATATTGAATCTAAGGCTAATCTTAATAACTTATGTGAAGCTATTCGAACTGTCTGGACAAACGCTTCTGGAACAGATATTATGAGTTGCTTGTTATATCCATACTTCTATAGTATGCACGTGTATGAACCATAGGTTCAAGAAGATGAAACACTGAATGCTGCATACTAGAAAGGAAAATGGTACGCTCCTTCTGTAGCCGAATTCTCAAGAATTATTTACTACAGAGGATATAGTGTATCAGGAAGTAATTTCAATACTGGAGATACAGTAAGATAGCCAATTAGCACTTCAGTTTCTAATGGAGGTGGAGTATTAACTACTCCTATATTCTCTATTGCTTATTCTAGAGCTACTAATTAGTTCCCATCTGTATGGTCTAATATTGTGGGCTCTGGAGATAATGCTGGAGTTAATAACATAACTACTTCTATTAACTCATCTGCTGCTAATAACTATTCTTATCAAAGGACTTAGCAATATAGTGGAAGCGAATATACTTACCAAAATGAATGGGTTACTGGTAGTTATAATGACCCATCTTACTGGAATACTGTTCAATATAACAATGCTTGGAGATTAACTAAACATCAAGGAGTACCGTTTACTAAATTTAATTATTCTAAGAATGGCTAATAATTTCATGCAAATAAGTCATAATGATCGTTATTATGTAATTAATAAGGATGACTCTTTGAAAACCTTACTCACTCAAGAGGAACTTCTAAAGCTTCCTCTAAGTGTTTGGAAGGAACTGTTTGAGTTAAAAGATGGAGTATGTTATTTTAGACTTATGCTTCAAGTATTAGAAGCTGTAATAAAAGCCTATGATAAATCTTCAAATGTTAATTCTTTTACTTATAATAGAGAAGAGTATTGGTTAGATAAGGCTACTAGAGTAGGACTAAGAAATTTAGTTGATTCTAATCCAGAAGAAATGTCCATAGTTCTTGGGGATAAAATTATTGAGATGCCTGTTGATAATGCTAAAGATTTTCTATCTCAATTAGAAGTATATGCTGGAAAGTGTTTCGTTACAACTACAAAACATCTATAGGCGATAAAAGAACTTAGGACAGTTGAAGATGTTGTAAACTATGATTATACATCTGGATACCCAGATAAGATTACATTAAATGAATGAAAATTTAGAAAAGGATAAAATATAGCTAGGGGGCGAAAAACCCTAGCTACTTCCTTCTAAATCATTACTTAATACTATAAAACTTGGCTACAATGTTAAGCCAGTCCCTCCACCTCCTGCGAATCATATTGATTTCATAGAAGGGGATTCTGTGATGACTACTATAAGTACGGGATTTGAACATAACGATAAGCCAGCCCCTCCACCTCCTGAAATAAATCTAGGTTGTAAGATTCCTAAGAAAAAGAATCCAGATTCGGTCATAGGAAGTATAGATACAGGATTTGGTTGTGATAATTAGATCGTTATAGATTGTCCCAAACCGAAATATAAAACTCATTTATGTAAAGAAAATTATCTAGGAGAGTTTAAAACAGAATCTGAGAAAACATTAGCTAGAAATAATCTAGGAGTTTATAGTAAAGAAGAAATAGATAAGATTGTTGGTTAGATTGTAGAAAATAACAACAACAATTTTATTACTAGAAAGGAAGTTCAGAATATGATAGCCAACTTAGATTTTGTAGACTCTACACTTAAATCTTATGCAGACTACCAAATACCTAATAATTTATTTAAATTATGAGTACAACACAAATTAAAAGATTATTTCAATCAAAAACCGAATTTGTACCTATTACTCTAGCGGAAGCAGTAGTTGTAAATACTTCTAATCTCCCTGGGCTTTCATCATTAGGGATAACAACTCTCGATAAAGTATTGAGAACTACTATGGGAGTAGTTGGAACTAATGCTGCAGATATTGCTAAATTAAAAACTACAGTCCAAGAAATTAATACTGCTCTAGAAGGAAAATAGGACAAACTTACTGCTGGTGTAGGTATTACTATATCTCCAGATGGAGTTATTAGTACTACTAATAGCATAGAACTATACAAGATAGTTACTTAGCTACCAACAGCATCAAAAGACTGTTTAAATTCTATATATTTAGTTCCTGCAACATCTGGTACAGCAGGAAACATTTTTGTTGAGTATATTTGTGTCTATGAAAACACATAGGCTAAGTATATTTGGGAAAAAATTGGGGAAGTTCAAACAGATGTAGATTTATCTAGATATGTAACTACAGAAACCTTTAACTAGACTATCAACACGATTAATGGTTAGCTAGCTAATGCTATAACAGCATAGGATGTTACGACATCAGATGGTAGTGCTAAGGTTGTAGTTAATTATACTATTCCTAGAGATTTATATGACAGTATGGTCGAAACAGATTCCTCAGACCAAGTAATAGGAGGATAATCATGGAACTAACTATTAAACAACTTAAGCAACATGGTTAGATATTCGTTCCTTAGACTACTGCTGAAGCTGTTTTAGTTAAAGATGGTGAGGAAGTTATTACTCTTGATAATATGCTAGAAAGAAAGATTGAGCAGATTATTACTCCTGCTGGGTCTGGCTTGTAGGCATTTAAACAAGGGTCTAATATAATTCTTGCTCACTCCAATTCCATAACTGCAAATGAATCTCCTTCTTCAGTAAAGGTAAAATATGATAGCCGAGGACATATAGTTGAAGTAGCCCCAACAAGTGAAATGACTGTAGTTGTAGACCAAGAAGGCTATTTTTAGTATAATGGTTCAGAAGACCGGAATCTACTTCTGGGGAATGATTTTGGAATAGATGAAGATAATAAAATTATATTAAAATGGAATTATTTATAATATGGCACTATTAAATTTTGCTAATACTTATTCTGAAATATCAGGCAATCTTACTTTGCCGGAATCTGCTTCTGGGGAATACGTAAAGCTATTCTTTTCTAAAGACGGTCATATTATATCTCATGGAAAGGATTTTACTCCCACATTTACTCCTACAGTAAGAGGTTTAGTTCCTATTTCTAGCGGTAAATCCACTGAAATATTTAGAGGAAATGCTACCTGGGCTGAGATAACAACTACAGACTTACCAATGGCTGAAAATACCTCTGTAAATAACACAACAACCCTATTTACTACTTAGTAGGTTCATTAGATAATTAATGCTAGCTTTGCTGCTAACGATGCAATGCGGTATAAGGGTACTATTACTTATAGTAATGGAAGCTATACAACACATACTGTTGCTGGAGTAGAGGTTTAGGGATTCCCTACTAAATGTGAGGTTGGGGATACCTATAGAGTGACTTCTCAGGGAACTTATGCTGGATAGACGTGTTCAGCTGGCGACTTACTAATATGTATACAAGACGGAACAGGAAGCGGATTAAACACTGCAGCTTATTGGACAGCTGTAGAAGCAAATATTAACGGATAGGTTAAACACACTGTCAACGGTACTTCTATATATGTTTATAGTAATAGTACTAATACATTTACTATTTATGCTCCAACAACTGGTGGTACTTAGGGTTAGGTACTACTTAGTAATGGTAGTGCTGCTCCTACTTGGGCTGCACAATCTACTTTAGTAGTAGGAGAAGCTAAGAAGGTTAGTAATGCATTGTCACTTGGTGTAGGCTTAACTTTTGGAACTACTGGAGTTACTTATAATGGTAGTGCAGCTAGAACAATATCTCTAGTAGCCGCAACTACTACTACTATAGGAGGAGTAATTGTAGACAAAGACTCTAAGAATAAAACGATTTCTGTTACTAGCGCTGGAAGCATTTATTTAACTAAACAGAATATTATTAACGCTTTAGGTTACGACCCAGCTACAAAGGATTCATGGAGACCTATTACTATTGGAGGTGTATCAATCGGAGACAAGACGTTAAACTTCGTACCATCTGGAGATGTTTATTTAAAAGCAGACTCTAACGGGGACGATATACAAGATATTAGTTTTGGAATAAGCTGGTATAATATCAGTACTAAAAAATACGAAACAGCATAATCTATGAAGATAGCATACAATCCTACTACGGCAGCAGCTTTAACGACTGCTCCCAATAATAATGATATAACCTTTGACTTAAAGGGCTTAAATATCTTTACTAGAGGGATAAAGTTTAAAGGGACAGATACTACTTACTCAGTATTTAAAAAACATACTTCTAGTGGAAGTGGAGGTTATAACGGATTGGTGCCTGTCCCTTCATATACTGCAACAAATGTTAGATTTTTAAGGGAAGATGGCACCTGGTCCATACCTGCGGCTGCGGCTGCGGCATTCATTTATACCCAATTAACTAATCAAGATCTAGATGATTACTTAGACGAAGGGAGATGGTACTATGCTGGCGGTGGTAATACCACAACGAACAAACCTAGTGGAGTAGATGCATATGAATTATATGTTGGTCGAAATGCTAGTGGTTATCGTTATTAGAAGTTAATTACTTCTAATGGTCTGATATGGTTTAGGTACCATGATTCTTCTGCTTGGAAAACTTGGGTTAGATGGTATACAGACATGAATACTGATTAGAAAGTATTGTAGTCTGCTACCACTACCTCAAATTATAGACCTCTTGCTTTAGGTTATACTAACACAAGTACCACTGCTGATTTAGGTGCTAGTGTTACTTAGCAAGTTTATGTAACTACAACAATATATGCTCAGCCTAGTACAGGTAGTCTATGGGCTAATAAATTGTACTCAGGTGGAAAACCAGTTCTTACAGAACATCAATCATTAGCTAATTACGTTACATTAAATACTGCACAAACTATAACTGGGGCTAAGACATTCACAGTTAATGTTACAGCAGCAGGTTATAAAAAGACTAATTCTTCTGACTCTTATGTATTGTTGGGTGGAGGAGGACATAAAGCTGTATTCGACTTTATGTTAAAAACAGAAGAATTATCTAACAATCTCACAACCATTACTAAATCGTTAAATGTTACACAAGCATGGATGGATACGGGAATAACATCTACTAACCTTCCTGCTAATGGAACTTATATAGTATAGGTACAAGTTAGTGCTAACGATAATACAGGAGCTATGTGGCATTGCTATAATTCTGGTGTAATGAGTTGGTATAGAGATGGTACTAATGATACAGACACCGATGAAATTATCCTTCACCGTTCTGGTCATGCTTATGGAAAAACAATTTACTTAAGAACTGTTATGCAAAGTTCTGGAGTTTTAAAATTATAGATAGGTGCAAGTGCTGGCATAGGCGCTGCTTACACTTATACATTTAAATTTAAGAGGATAATATGATAAAAGTTAAAGATGGATATGCAAAACTTATAGGAACCACATATCAAGGAAGCGCTACACAAGTCCTTCTTAGCAACGGAGGAGACTTAGAGTACTCTGCTTCAAGCAAAGCCAGCACCCTAGTTCAACGAAACGCCAGCTAGCATATTTACGCTACTTATTTTAACTCAGCTATTTCTGATGAAGCGTTAACAGATATTGGTTCCGTATATGTAAGAAATACTTCTGATACCTTTATTAGAAGAGTGAGTAAGACTTAGTTTTATTCAATTTTAGATAATAAGTTTGTAACTCTTGACACTACTCAAAGTATTACAGGAGCAAAGACTTTTTCTACTAGTGTTAGATTTGTTAGTAATGCTAGTATTATATAGAACTAGAATGATACTAGTAACTATACTACTATACTGAAATGGTATAAAAATGGTGCATCTAGGAATACCTACGACCCTTCTATAGGACAGCATAATACTGGAGGAGATGGAAATGGCTCTATCTGCATACTTCCGTATCCTACAGCAACTAGTCCTTGGGGTGGAACGGTAGGTCTGTTTATAAGTAAAGGGGTTTTAAAATTAGATGGTAAATCAGTCGCACTAGCTGAGAATTACTATACTAAAACTGAATCCGATGAGAGATATGTGAATGTAACTGGAGATACTATGACTGGACCTCTAATAGTAAAAGCTGCTATAACAGGAACTCAGTTAATATCTACTATTGCTACAGGTACCTCTCCATTAAAGGTAACTAGCACAACTGTGGTTACTAACCTTAATTCAGACTTATTAGACGGGTTACATGAAACTTCATTCTTTAGAGCTAGAGGAGATTAGTCCATAGCAAGTTCTGTTCCTACAACTACCGAATTAGCAAATAATAATAATTTATGTGGTAGCTGGAATGTAAAGTATACAGGAGCTTCTGGACACCTAGTATAGTTTAATACTGGAAGTGGAAGTACCAGATATATGTAGTTCTACTCTATGTATTCTGGAAGTTTGTATTGGAGAAATAGTACAGACTCAACTTTGAATACAAAATCATGGAAAACTATTGTAGATAGTGCTAACTATACTGGAATAGTTTTAAAGATTGGAACGGCTACAAAAGGTTCTGCAACTCTTCCTATATACCTAAATGCAGGTACACCAACAGCTTGTAGTACAACTCTTGGAGTTTCTATTACAGGCAATGCGGCAACAGCAACTAAACTATAGACTGCAAGAACTATCAATGGAACGTCATTTAATGGAACTACTAATATAGTAACAGCTTATTGGGGTACTGCACGAACTATTAGTCTATCTGGTGCAGTTACTGGTAGTGCTTCTGTTAATGGTAGTTAGAATGTAACTATCACTACTACCTACTAGTTTGGCTCTATTGATGGAAGATATGTAGGAGGTAATAAAATTGCTAATCATGGCTCTTCTGGAAAGGCTTATACAGCTGATACATATTCTTCTACATTTGTTAATAAAGCATTTGTAGCATTTGCTGAACGAGGTTCTTGGGCTTATGCTAATAATGGATATGTATCTACAGATACTGGTGTAAATATTCCATTGGCAGGAACAGCTATATTCTAGTGGGGAGCTAGTGATACAAACAAGACGTAGTTATATATAACTCCATATAATAACTCAGGAGTAAGTAATCCTGCTGTTAACGAAATGTTATTCTATACAAGCAACGGGAGTGGTTATACTTCCGCTTGGACTAGAGTATTAACTCACAGAAATTATACTAATTATACTGTGACTAAAACTGGTGGAGGTGCAAGTGGTACTTGGGGAATCTCAATTACTGGTAACGCTGCTACAGCTACAACTGCATAGTATTTGGCATCTAATAGTAGAATGGATTATGGATGGAATGGATTAAACTATTTCAACATAAATGGAACTGCTGGAACTGCTGTTAAAGCCAATAATACTCCCACAACTGCTTGGTGGCATATTCTACGATTTAATCATGCAAATAGCTCTGGATATTATACTGATTTAGCTGTCCCATTTAATGCTAACAGCTTATATTATAAAAGAGTAGCTGCTGGAGCCTTGGCAAATGGAAAGTGGGTTAGAATACTAGACGAGTTGAATTATACTTCTTATGTAAATCCTGCCAATTTCGTAACATCTCTTGGAACTAATGGAAACTATGTAACCTGGACTAAAAATGGTACTACTAATAACTTAACAGTTCCCTTTGCTACTACTTCTAACGTATTAAATAACCTAGGAAATAGAACAGCTATATCTGGAACTACTGTTGGATAGAGGGGGCTTAGGTTGTACGAAGTTTATAATAATGGTTATCCAGTAAACTTCGGTAATGTTTTAAATATTGGTGGGCAGGGTTATGGAGAACTTTTGTTTTAGTGGACTGGGGATAGTAATCCTGGACATTTGTACTACAGAAGTAAAAGAGATGTGGCTTCATAGGCTTGGAGTAATTGGGTTACTATACTAGATAATAATAACTATTCTTCTACTCTAGATGGTAGATATGTAACTCTTGCTACAAACTAGACAGTTAGTGGAATTAAAACTTTTAGTACATAGTAGAAATTTACAGTAGCGACTGGAACATCTCCCTTCACAGTATCTTCTACTACTGTTGTTTCTAACCTAAATGCTGATATGCTAGATGGATGGCATCTAAATTATATACTAAAAGATGGATATGTTACTAGTGGTACGGCCGGACTTTCCTCTTACTGGAGAAAGGTATGGGATATAACATTAAATAATTAGTATAATGATGTTGATATTAATCTTCTTGTACATTCAGCCTATAATTAGTAGTGGGGAATAATATCTTTTAGGTTAAGATAGAATGGAACTGGGACTGCTAAAAATATAAGTGCTTACTTGGCTGAAGTAGTCGGAAATATTCCTACAGATAGGTTTAGATTATATTACAATAATAGTAGTGGTCTATGTCAGTTATGGTGTAACCCAAGTAGCTAGTATAGTGTTTATAATTACAGAGTTTTAGCTAAGACATGGAGAATTGGTACTGAGGCTACTACTCTAGGAACATTTTATACTGGTAATACTACTACAGCACAGTCTCTTCCTTCTGATAGTTATGTTTCTATGACTGGAATAACTATTGTAAATACTGCTGCTAAAGTTGCAAACACTTTAACATTTGCTGCAGGAGCGTTTGCCGCAAAAACATATAATGGTAGTGCTGCTGTTACAGTAAATATACCGACTCATACTAGCCATCTAACTAATAATAGTGGATTCTGGACAGGAACTAGATATTGGGCTAATATAGCTGTATCGACAGCTTCTAGTACGTCGACTTAGCCTACCTTTAATACTTGCTATACTTCAAACTGGTTCAGAAGTACTGGAAGTACAGGATGGTATAGCTAGACATATGGTGGAGGCTGGTATATGGCTGATAGTACATGGATAAGAACCTATGGAAGCAAGTCGGTTTATCAAGATACTGGATAGATAAGAACAGATGGATATTTAGTTACTAATGGGGGAATTACTGTAGGAGCTACTTTTCCGAATAATGGTACTTATAAATCACATGTTACTGGAAACTCATGGTCTTCTGGATATATTAGAGCAGGTGCTGGTTTTTATCATAATTCAGTAAATAGTAATAGCTATGTATTGTTAGCTGGAGGCTCCTACAAATCATTAGCAGACTTCGCCAAGGGTAATGCTGGTGCCTCAAATAGAGGAGTATATGTAACTAATGGAACTGTTACTGCTATGACATATTACTTAAATGCTACAGTTAACTCTGGAGCATCTGGCAAACTAGCTTATTATAGCGGTACTAACTCTATTGACGACTATACTAATACTATAGGATCTTCATCGACTCCTATATATATTAATAATGGAATTCCTAATGCAGCCAACAGTTATAAAGTTGTGAATAGTGGTCATTATTTTAGCGCTTTTGGTATAAGCGGATATATTTATGTAATTAGATATGGTTAGGTGGTATGTGTATCTATAAATATGTCTTCAGGTGGGAACGGGTCTACGGGAACAACTACCCTTTTAACTAATCTCCCATCAGCTGTTTATACAACTGGATAGTCTGCTTCTAAAGGTGGTGGGTCAGCCCTTAGATAGGCCACTTTTTATGTTTCTGGAACAACGTTATATGTTTATTCTTACCAAGCAAATTAGTTACCAAATAAAGTGTCTTTTACATACATAACTAATACTCTAGAATAATTAATAAATTTTAACTTTTAAAATAGTTTATATTTATTTAGTTTAGTATAAACCAAAAATTAATGATTTATGACGTTAAATGATGTATTGACAAAACAAAATGTAATCACCAAGATTATTCTTAAAGATGGTGACAAAGAACTCCCAAAAGAGTTAAAAGTAAAGATTATGCGTATCAGAATGGCTTATAATAAGATTAAGAAGCAATTCGATGATGATACTCAAGAATTTACAAATCAGATTATATCTGATGAACTTAGAGAATTGGCTAATAAGTCCGAAAGGACTCCGGAAGAAGAAGCAAGATTCAACGAACTCAATGATAAAACTAATTCTGAATACCAAGAATATCTTATTCAGAAGGGCTTCGAGGAAGTTAAAGATACACCAGATGATGTAATCACTATGGAAGAGTATTCAGATATTCTAGATGTTAATTCCGGAAATGATGTAGAAATTAATGGAAATTCTGTTAAAGCTGCAGACTTGATGGAAATTGTATTTGACTTATTTGTAAAATAATAATTTATGGAAATTGTAAAAACAAATGAAACGTATCAAATCTCTGATACAAAAGTGGAAAAAGGCTGGGAAATGACAGGAACAGCTACTAAGGATACTATCGGTTCCATTGGGATAAGTTTTTCTGTAATGAAACCAGGAGAATTAGTAGAAGAAATAGGAAGTGGAAACTACAATTTAGAACCTAATTCGGACAGAATTAATATTAATTATAGTACCTACGAATCTACAAAGGCAGACTTTGTAGAATATATGGAAGAAATAGTTAGTGCAGTTAAAACTCATTTCTCTGAATAATATGGGAAGAAATAAACTCCCTTAAAGAAATGTTCAGGAGTCAAAATTTGAGCATCTTTCAGATTGTGCTGAACAAGTCGTTAAGCATGGAAAGAAATTGATGCATTGTTTATCAGAACTAGAAAGTAAATCTGGTGAACACTACATGGAAAGATACGGAAAACGTAGACGTGGAGGAATGAGAGATTCTGACTACGACGACGAGGACTACCCAAGATACTATTGATATGAGAGCAGCTTTGGATATGTATGACGATATGCCAAAGTATATGCGTAAGTACTTACAAAACTACGGTTGGCATTTCAATAAGGCTTTGTGTTCATACGCTATTTCTTTTATGAAGAAGGGAGGAAAATCCCTAGAGCCAGTATCCAAAGAATACATTGATAAGGTATTAACGTAGAATAACATTAAACTAGAAAATAATGTTGGCTATGATTATGTATTTGTTGGCAATATGTGTAAGGCTGATTATTACGGAAGTAGTATAACAGATGAAAGGCATTTTGCTCTTTACATTAAAGATACCATAGACGATGAAGACGCTGGAGATGGTACTACTATGAGAAGATGGTATGCTACTATGGTAGCTAACGGAACTATGGTAGACTGGGAGGATGTGATATGACACATTTCAGAGTATTGTTTGAGAAATACGATTGGGATATAGAAGTTTGCATAATTGTAGAAAATCCCAATGTTCAATACATTTTGAGTAGATTAGAGGATTTGGGATGTCCAGACGATGTTTTACATAGGGCAGCTTCTAGGATAGAGGATTACGAAAATTCAGGTTTTACGTTTACTAACCAAGAAGAACACAAAAGCATCATAGTTATAAATAGACCTGATTCCGCTGAGGAATTTATAGATACTTATAACCATGAAAAGAATCATGTTGAAATGCATATATGTAAAGAGTTTGGTATTGACCCATATTCCGAGAAAGCTGCTTATCTAAGTGGTCAATTAGCAAAAAAGTTATTTAAAGCATAGTTGAGAAACTGGATTAGATAACTATATATAATTAGTAGGAGGATTTCCCTAAGTTGGGAAGTTCTCCTATTTTTGTTTTGATAAATCACTAGTTATGACTATATATTACTGTAAACATATAAACATATAATCTTATGAAATTTTTTACTATTGAAGAATTAACGAAAAGCACTACTGCTTAGTAGAAGGGAATCAAGAATGTTCCTTCTAAAGAGGAAGAGCAAAATTTGATAGCTCTTATTGAAAATGTTTTAGACCCTCTTAGAGAGGCATATGGCAAGCCAATTATTGTTACTAGTGGTTATAGATGCCCAGCTCTGAATAGGGCTGTAGGAGGAGCTAGTACTAGCCAACACATGACTGGATAGGCTGCCGATATACGTACAGTTTTAGATACTAAATCGGAAAATAAAAAGTTATTTGATTTAGCTCAAAAATTGAAATTACCATTCGATTAGTTAATAGATGAACATAACTTAGATTGGATTCACATAAGTTATTCTAATAGAAACAGAAGACAAGTACTGACTATAAAATAATATGGGAGAAGGTAAAACCAATATGTTCGGTAAAACCTATAATACTATTGGTTCTACCGATTCTAATTTTATTATAAAAACAAAAGGAGATTTAAAAGTTTAGTGGGGTGGCAAGTTTATTGATATTATAAAGAATGGTAAAATTGCCTCTTCTAGCACTAATATATTAAAAACTGCATCTAGTTCCGATGATATTTCAGATAATGGAATATACTTAATACCTACTGAAGAAGGCAACGAAGTATGGATTTCTATAGATGGAACTAAAATACCATTAAATAGCTCTGGAGAACAATATATTTCTTTTCTAGAAAAACAGATGTTAACTTCTGAATAGAAGGATCAGGCTCTAATAAACATAGGCTTTAATTATAACACTTTAGAGGACGCAAAAAATGCTAACATTACAACTGGTCTAGTATTTATTAAGGATTTAGGACAGTTATTTTTAATAAAAGACGGAACTATTTCCGAATTTAAGATATAGTCAAATAATGACTCTACAGATAAATTTACGAAACTCACTGTAGGAGAGATAGAATTGTTTGAGAGTATTATTCGTGCTGTTAATTCTTTAGATTTATAGGTTGGCAATACGTCTTATTTGGCTTTATAGGATGGTAAGATATAGGTAAACGGTGATTTAGTTATGAATTCTACATCTTTATATTCCTACGGAGCCACATCTAATACTGGATATAGATTATATAACTAGGATAATAAGTCTGTCTTAGAAGTAGATAAGATTATAGTAAGAGAAGATGCTTCTTTACCATCAAACTATATCAATATATCCGTTGAGGATTTTAGGAGTCTAGTACAAAGCGCTAAGATGGATGCTAACGTATAGTATAGACTTTATAATTTCAGAAATTTCTGGGAGTTAGCAGAGCCTGAAATTCTTCCAGAAGATGCAACAGAATCAAATCCCTCTAATGTCCATCCGCTCATAGTAACTGCAAAGAACAATTATGAATACTATTAGGATAAATGCATTTTGGAGGAAGACACAGATTATATTATTAGTTACGACATTTCTTATGATAAAACTTACACTATTGATGGAACCAACGTACAGGCGCTGGGGTTAATAACAAAAATGACAGATAAGTATGGTAATTCTTGTAATTATAACTTTAAACACCTAAAGTTCCTACGTGATGGGATTTGGAATTATACTTTCGGAGGGTCTGACAATACTAATTCTAATGTTTTCTATAATAATACTATTAACTTGTCTAATATAAGAGTAGAAATTAATCATAATGGAACAGTATTGACCTTAGAGGATTTACCTAACTATGCTATACTAGAAACACCTTGTTATGGTAATAGTTTCTACGATTAGAGGCATCCTCTATTTATTAATAGTACTTTCAATAATAATACTATGTTTGGAAGTTTTGATTAGGTTGTCTGTAGTGGGGTTATATAGGAATGCACATTTAAAGAAGATGTATCAAATACTACTTTTAATTCTATGTTGGATAACTGCACATTCAATTATGTAGTAAATAATGCCTCTCTATTCTAGGATTCCTCTTTAACATTTAAAAATTGCCAATTTTAGTCTACAATGACTGGAGAGATTCAGACTCCTGACGAAATTATTAGAAGTTTGTTAGCTTCAGATGAGACTACATAGGTTAACGTATATAGTGAAGCAGGAGTGAGAAAATTAAGGGTAATGTCTAACTCTTCTCTTCTCATTCCTTCTGGAGTTATTTTAATGTGGAGTGGGACAGAAATTCCTTACGGATGGGCAATATGTGACGGAACTAACGGAACTCCCAATTTAGTGGGAAAATTTATTAAAGCAGTTGCCTCAGCAGATGAAGTCGGAGACAATGACTCCATACTTGACGAAAATAATGAATTAATTCTTTCATAGGATTACTTACCAAAACATAGTCATCCTCATAAAGCCCATACTCACAGCTTAAGTGGGGATTTATCTGGAACTACGGGAAGTTCTGGAGATCTATCTGTATCTTTGGAATATTCTGATTATAACTGGGGTATAGAATCAGTTTCTAAGACTTTTGTTACTTCCGTAACCGGAGAAGGTATCACTACTGAAACTGGGACAGTAGATGGAGTATCTAATATAAAGACGTAGGGAGGTACTGCTACGGGTGGAAGCCATACCCATTCTATATCTTTGGGGACAGATGAAGGGACTTCATTATCTTCTGCTACTAGCGAAGAGTAGACCTTGTCAGATTCTGAATGGCCTAATAAACCCTTGAAAATAGAACCACGTTCTTATTCTTTGGTATTTATTATGAAACTATAATTTTTTATTATTAAAATTTAACAATTAGTTAGGTTTTAATTGCTGTATAACTAATCAATGCTTATATATTGTATGATTAATTAAAAAATGAATATGAATATGGAAAATTTTGATGATGTAATTTTTGAAGACGACGAGTTTGGGGACATTGACCTTGGACAGCAAAAACCAGAAGGTAATGAAGGTGATTAGCCTGCAGGCTAGCAAAAGCCTTCTGCATAGCCAGATGAAGATTTAACAACTGAAGTACTACGTCTTAAAGGTATTACTGACCCAGGAAAAATTAAATTCGAAGACGAAACTGGTGCTATTGTAGAAAGAGCTTGGGACTCTCTAAGCAGAGAAGAATAGATTAATATCTTGATTGACCAAGAAGTAGAACAGTAGGACTTTGACGACTCCGAATTGTAGCTTATTAATACAATTAGAGAGAGTGGAATGACTCCTGACGAGTATATTCAATCTCTGTTGCCAGAAACAGAACCAACTAAACGATATAAAGTCGACGATCTTTCTGACGACGAAGTTTATGCATTGGATTTATTACATAAAGTCGGGTCGGATATTTCTGATGAGGAAATTAATCAAGCACTTGAATTAGCTAAACAAAATGAAGGTCTATTCAAGAAAACAGTAGAAGGACTCCGCAAAGAGTACATAAGACTTCAGGAAGATGAAGAGGCTCAGATAGCTAACGAGAAAGCCGCAAGAGAGGAAGCTGCTTATAATAGATTTGCTGACTCTATTAAAGGACAGATTAAAGAACTTGATTCCTTTGCTGGACAACCGCTGCAACTATCTGACGACGATATAGAAGATTTATCCTCATTTATGCTAGAAATAGATGACCAAGGATTAAGTGCATTTGGTAGAGCTATGAATGACCCTGCCCTATTTACTAAAGCTGCATTCTGGATTCTTAATGAGGATAAAATAGTAGAAGAATTAAATAAATAGATTCAGGATAACTATAGAAGAGGTTATGAGCAAGCCAAATTAGATTTACAAGGAAAACCTAAAGCTAAATTGGTGTTCAACAAACCCGCTTCACAAAAGAAAACCACAGACGATGTGTTTATAGATGATGAAGATTGGTATTAAGATTTATTAACATTTAAAAAGAATAATTATGCTTGTAGCGAGTTTTGTAACTAATCGCCCAACGATGGGTGACACTAGAACTTATGAAGATTTTAGTAAATTCTTGGGAGAAAGACCTCACCGTTTAGGCGTTGTATCTCGTCTTTATCCGGAACTTACTGCAACTTTCTTGACAGAAGCTCTAAGAAATATTTTCTACGGAGATACCAAGAAAGCTACTGGATTCCAGAATATTGATTCTACTTATTTCGAATGGGAAGTAGAAACTAATTATATTAAGAGAATCCCCTTCGCAGCAGTGCCTGTTGAAGATGGAGCTGATGGCTCAGAAATTGAAATGATTTTCCCAGAAAACTATTATCAATTACACGAAATTTTCAAAATTGAAAAAACTGGATAGCAATGTTTTGTTGTATCTCGTCCTACTAGAAAAGCAGACAATATGTGGTCTGTAATGGTAAGACTTATTGATGATGACTACTCATCAATCCTGGATAAGGATGGATGTCAAATTGGTGATACAACTCGTTTCATTGGTAATGCTAAGCCAGAATTGCATGATACTGGTTTCGTTAAGTATCAATCTAACGTTGAAAAGATGAGAAACTATATGACAACTATTCGTGTTGACGATAGCTACTCTTCTAAATATGCATTAATGGAAGATACTTTCATTAAGGTTGGTAAAGGCGAAAATCAAGGATGCTTAACTGAAAAGATTTACAAACTTGAGCCTATGAAGAAGAACTTAATTGAAAACTTCTTATATGCTCGTGAAAATATGATTCTATTAGCTAAAGGAAACATCGGAGTAGACGGTAAAGCTACTATCTCTGATAGAGGTACTGGACGTCCAATTCCTATTGGTGACGGTATGATTCCTCAAATCGAAAGATTTGCTTCTAAGTATGCTGCTAATAGAGTAACTATTAACACATTCCACACAATTATCTCTACTATGGTAGAAAAGGCTGAGAAACCTACTGGTAATCACTTTGTATTCATGGTAAACGAAAGAATGTGGGGAATTGTACAGAGAGTTCTTGGAGATTATCTATCTACTCGTAAGACTGATGGTGCTTACTTGTGGTCTAGAGGTGGAGAAGGAAAATACATCAAAGTAGGTGCTACATTTGACGCTTACGAATGGGGTGGAAATGTTGTATCATTTAAAGTTGATAGAACATTAAGTAGAGAGTTCTTAGAACCATACGCTCTATGTATTGACCTTACAACTGGTAAGACTTCTACTCAACCTCCTGTAGCTATGTATTCTCTGAAAGGAAAAGACTACATCTTTAACGAAGTACTTGGTGTAGGTGGTCGTTCAGGTGGTGACAGTGGTGTTGTTTCAACTCCTGTTGCTGGAGGTATGATGACTATCCATGGATATGCTGGTATTGCAGTGTTCAACCCCTATAGAAGTTTCATATTGCGCTGCAAAGAGTAATATAAATTACTTAAGTTAGAGGTAAGTTTTAAGAATAACTTTATATTCCGATGTAAATTTTTTGTATTCTTCGTTGTAAAATGTATTATTGAATGACTAAAAATTTATAAATATGTATCATTATAATTATAAAATTACTAATATTAGTACTGGAGAATTTTACATCGGAGTAAGAAGTTGTAAATGTAGTATAGAAGAAGATTCTTATATGGGTTCAAGTTCTATATGGAACAAGATTTATGTTAAGGAGCATAAAGATAAACTCAAAAAGGAAATACTAGAAGTTTTCCCTACTAGAAAATTAGCAAATGGTGGAGAAGTTAAATTACTAAAATCTGTATCAGATAATCCTTTATGTATAAACAAATATTTTGACTATACTCCAGACATGACTGGAGTTAAACAAGCTCCAGAATGGATAGAGAAAAGGAAATTATTTGGAGAACGTAATGGAATGTTTGGAAAGCATCATTCAGAAAAAGCTAAAAAAGAAATATCTTCAAAACTCAAAGGTAGGATTGTTTCTGAGGAAACCAGAAAGAAAATCGGAGATTATCATAGAGGAAAAACGTATGGTAAGGATACTAGAGAGAAAATATCAAAAGCTCGACAAAAGCTTAGGCATATAATAAATATGAAAACTGGAGAAGAATGGAATATTAGTATAACTGATTTTATAAAAATGTTTCCAGATGAAAATTTAAAAGAATCTAGTATGAGAAGTGCTGTTAAATATAAAAAACCTTATAAGGGCTATCTGAAAATAACAAATCTAAAATAAGATAAGATTAAATAGAAATTAGATAAGGTAGGGAACGAGGTGCTTCCCCACCTAATTCTTTAAAATATGAATATGAATTATGGCAAAAAAGGTTAATGAAGTACAAGATGGAGATTTAAAAAGTAACATCGTTGTATTAAGAAGTGTATTTGGTAAAGTCGGACAAAAATATTACATACAACCACAAAAGGATGCTCGTGGTAGATACGCAGATTGTGTAAAGAGAGTAAACTCCCAAGGAGATATTATTCTCACCCCAGAAGAAATTGAAAATGAATCAAAAGGACTAGCTGCATATATTCCAGAGACTGAGTTATTTGTAATAGAAGATGGTAAGACTTTCAATCTAGATGATGTCTATGATAGAGCTGTTTGGGAGGCAATTAAAAATTGTGACTTAATCGCTCCTGACAGATTTGCGAAAAATGAGAAGGGTGATTATCTAATCGACGGAACAGTAGACCCAAGGTCAAAAAGACCTAGATACGGTACTGCTGAGCTTTACGTAGATAGACCTGGATTTGAAGCTCAACGTAGAGTTACTAGACGTAAACTTATTGTAGAAGCTTCTAATTATATTATGAATGACGAACGCGGATATGAAGGAAGATTGCTTGTAGCTAAAGTTTTAGGTAGAGATATGAAAAATCAGCCAAATGCTGATGTTGAAGATTACCTATTATCTATAGCTGAGAAAACTCCGGAAAAGATTATCAACTGCTATACTGGTGGAGATATTCAACTTCGTATGTTATTTATAGAAGCTCGTGAAAAAGGAGTTATCGTTAAAAAAGACGGACTCTTCGTTTATGGAGAAGATGGTAAAGTTGCATTAGGTGCTACTGATAATGCAGTAATTGAATGGATGAAATTATCTAGAAATAGTAAAACCCTAGCCTTAATCAGAAAAGACACATATCAAGACGTGTTTGAAGATTAATTATCAATATTTTAATATAATGCGAAATGACCGCAAGACAGGTTTTTGAAGCTACACTAATAGAACTTAGTAAAATTCAAGCACCTTCACTTAAGCTTTATGAATTTAACTATTTATTTAATAAAGCTATAAACTAGTATATTAATAAGGTATACAACGTGTACGATATTAACTAGCAAACTACTGATGATTTGAGAGTCTTGAAGTCTACGACTTTCTTGACTCCTCACAAGGTAGAACTTGCAGGAAGAGCGTCTGGAGCTGCGAAAGATAGTGCTATTTAGAACACAAAAGCAGTTACTGGTAACTAGGATTCTCCAGAAGGAGGATACACTGGTTAGGCTTCATCTTATTTAAGTAAAGCCCATCGCTCAATTCAATCTCTACACGGTGCTACGTATGAAGTGTATATGCCTATTGACTACTTACATATGTTGAATTGTGTTTGCATTTATTATGTTGCTAAACAAAAAGATTGCTGGGATGCAGGCTCATATATTGAAATCCCTGCAACAAGATTAACTGCCGATTCTTGGAGTCAAATCATTACAGACATTTATAATAGACCTTCGCCTATGCGTCCGTACTATTATGTCCACAATCTTAACCAATAGTAGGTATTACCTACCGACCCTAGAACTTCTGTGGAAACAGGAACAGGATTAGAAGAAGTTGGTACTGATATGAATGGCATTTATCAGGTTACTTCAGCTTCTGGAGGAGAGTGGGAAGATAATGATATTGATGCAGGAACTGCTGGAGGAACTTCTCCTGAAAGTCAAAACTCTAACTTCCAAAGAACATTTAAGCTTAATGTAAATGGAAAAGATACTCAAGTATCTCTAGTTGAAAAACCCATCGCATTGAGAGCTGGAAATACTTCTAATGTTCGTTGTGAAATTAGATATGGTAAGGATGATAGCTTGTTCCAATTAGTAGAAGTGCAGATTGATTATGTTAAGTGTCCTCAGTTTATTCGCTTAACTCAAGAGCAAATAGACTTAACAGAAGATACTTCTCAAATTATGGAGTTCCCAGATTATGTAAACCAAGAGATTATAAACGAGTTGGTACACTTAGTAATGGAGCGTGTAAATGACCCAAGACTAGGTAACAATATTTAGATGACTCAATCTATTGCTAGACCAACTGGGCAATAGCAACCAGCCCCTCAACAAGGCTAATTAAACTTTAATTAATTATGGCAACAGGTTTAAATTTTCAAACTTAGACAATTATCAATTCGAATCTGGATCCAGATTCAAGTAAATTGAACGGGAAAGGTACTGATAATACCTATCTTTTCAAGAGTGGCAAAACAAACATCGACGGAGAAGAAGTTGATGCTCTAAAGATTAAAAGAGATTTTGTATTCGTTAAGGGATGCGTAAAAGCTATTAGAAAGAGAGCTGGATATGAGGCAGTGCCTTGTAAAGCTACTATTGATTTCGGTGATACTACTCTTTTAGCTGCTTTAAAAGCAGGAGGAGCAAAAACATATTGCAGACTCGATATTTATTTGGGTGTTGAAGGCGCAGAACCTTACATTTATTCAACTCCCTGGGTTCAAAAAGGTATGCCATTCTGGATTGAGTTTACTGTAAAAGAAGCTGATGAAGCTGCTACTATTGCTAAAAACGTAGCAGATATGCTTAAGAAAAATCACGTATTCCTATGTGATAAAGATTTGATTAACGTATCTGTATCTGGTAGTAAATTAATCCTAGAAGGAGCTACTGAATATCAGAGATTCCGCAAAATCGAAATTAGCACATTTGATGCTTATGATGATTATGCAGATAAAGTTGCAGAATTAGACCCAACTAAAACTGCTGCTACAGACATCAAGTTGGATGAAAGAGGTAAGAATAGCTTCGGTACATATTCTCAAATCATTAAAGATTTAAGATTACCTACCGCTGCAAACTATCAATGGACTCATATCCGTCAGGTGGAAACTCCTATAGTAGGCGCTATCTACAATCAATATATTGTAGAATATGAAGCACCAGCTACAAATGATGGTCTTCACGCAGTTGGGCAGAGAATGACTTCTCATACTGTTCATGTGTTCTGGGTTAAGAATGATTCTGATTTGATTTCAGCTTGGGAAGCAGCATTAGCTACTATCGGAACAGTAGTAGACGTTGATACTGTATCTTCTGTAAGCGAAGATGAAGAAGATGAATTAGATGCTTAAATAAACTAAAGGCGGGACTACCCTGTTCCGCCTTTTCTTTTAATTAAGGTATGGAACAGTCAATTTTAGAATGGGCCTTAGCAGTAATAGGCAGTGGTGGTATAGGCGCAGTTATTACTTATATTTGCACTCTTAAGAGCAAAAAGAAATAGGTGGAAGCTGAAGCCGAATCTTCAATGGTCGATGTTGAGTAGAAAAAAACGGACCTCAAACAAGACTAGTATGATTATTTGTAGAAGACGTGTGATAAGTACATAAAGGATTACCATGAGCTTGAAGGCGATTTTAGAAAGTAGATATCGGAATTGAGAGAGCAAATGGATAAAATTATGTTAGAGAAATCCCAAGCCATATCTGCAAAATGTAATGAAATTGCCACTCTAAAATCTAAAGTCACTTATTTAAAAGGAATAAGATGTTATAACTTTACTTGCAAACATAGGATAATGACTAATCCTGATAAAACAGAAGAATAATGTATATAGAGAAACTTGCATCCCAAATTCGTAATGATGTTGTATCTGGACTAAGAGGTTATCATTAGAATTTATCTATGAATATGGACTAGCTATAGGATGAAATAGTAGCCTGTAGATTATCCATATTACATTAGTATTTTCTCAGAGGAATATTTCCTATCAAAGACTTGTTGATAGCGATTAACTGCATCGACGTAGACTGTGAGTCTCTTGAGAGATGTAAATGTGGAGTGAGAAGTGCGGATGATACTATAACAGCTCATTTCGAAATACCACAAGTTATTTCATAGTACGGAAAGCAAGCTATTGAGTATATAGGTTCTACTGATAGGCAAAATAAGTTTACGATAGTAACATCGTTATCTGAATTTAATAACAGAAAGTATAGAAAAAGAAGTTAGAAAAAACCCTACGTTTGGATTGATTTCGCACCAAATGCAAACGGAATGTTAGATTGTTTTCTATTTAATGCACCATTCTTGTAGCAGGTTTCCGTAGTTGCAGTATTCAAAGACCCAAGATAGCTAAAGTAGTACAGTTGCTGTAATACTGATGAACTTAATGGGCCTGATGTAAATACTAGCTTTATTGATTAGCTAGTTAAGGAAAAACTAACTAAGGAAAAATTATACTATTATAGATAGGTTGCAGCTTAGCCTCTGCCTAATGATTAGTAGTATGTAACAGGAGGATGATATGGGATAGAATAATTTTCATTACGCTATAAGTTTAGCTTAGACGCTATACGATATTGAGGGAGATAATGATGATTTAGAGGAAATCGGTTTAGTGGCATACAATTTTATTGGAAATAAAAACACCAGACTGTATAGAGCACTATTAGATATAAATTGTTAGGATGGGTCAGTCGAATTACCTTGTAATGTAGACATTATAGAGGCTGTAACCTATTGTGGCCCAGAGGATTGGGACTACACTAGTAATACGAAAGAGTTTGGAGACATATAGTCTTTGTACACTGAGAATTACATTGAAAGTAGAAAAGCTTTCCTAGATCCCTTTTATGTTAGCGGTAAGTTCGTTAAATATAAAAGAGTAGGAGATAAACTTTATGTTAATAAAGGTGCAGGAAAAGTAAATATTCTATATCATGGAATACTACTTGACGAGGAAGGTCTTCCCGAAATAAACGATAAAGAAGCTATCGCAATAGCTGAATATATTGCCTATGTATAGAAATACAAGGAAGCAATACGTACTAACAATTAGAATGTGTTGAAAATGGCTTAGGACTTGAAGCGCTAGTGGCTACAGCATTGCTTAGCGGCTAGAGTTCCAGAATATGTATCTCAAGAAGAGATGGATAAAATACTTAATGTATAGGCTTCTTGGGGACGTAAGTTTTATAACAAGAGCTATAAACCAACTATGTAAAATATATAGGGAGGCAATTTGTCTCCCTATTTTTGTTTATGATTATGAGTAATAAGAATTATGCAATGGGTCATGCTTTTTCTTTGCATGACATTTTTATGAATTTCCCAGTAGAAAAACTGAAAATGACTTCAGACTAGTGTAAGGAAACATACTCTGATGGAAATAAAAGAGATTTGGCGGCATCTATATTTGCCAAAAGTGTTCAGATGGTAGTAGATGATATTATAGATAACAATGTCCACTTTAAATTACCTGGAATGGCTAGGACATAGGCATATATGTATATGAAAAGAACAGAAGGTAAAAAATTTAAGAAGGCATTTAAGAATGGAAAATGGAATGACATAGACTTTGTAATGTCTAACTTTAGCGGATATTAGCTTACTCTAGAGATGTAGAGTGAAAAGAGGCTTCCAAGAGAGAAACCTATATACTTATCAGCAAAAGATAAGTAGAGAATCGTAGATAATACTAACAGAGGTAAATAGTATTAATTGTTATGGTACTAAAAACTATATAGGATTACTACGACCAAATTTGTGCAGAATATCCAAATATTCCTAAGTCGGATATTAAAAGAATTTTGCAATACGGATGGAAATCGTTATACTTACATAATAGTTATGGAGGAGATACTCTAATTAACAGAAATGGATTTTGGTTTTATTGTGGATAGTTAATGAATGATTCTCTAAAGTATTTTGAGTACTATAAAAATAAAATGAGAATTAAATTACGAATAATGTATAAACGCAAGCACATCCCTTGGGATGGATACTATTACTTTGCATTAACTTAGAATTAGTATAACGAATATTTGAGTTAGAAAAATAAAAGAGGACGACCAAAGAAAAGATTTACCTTTTCTAAGATCATCCTCTACAAAATATATGATGAGTGTAATATATCAGAAAGTAACCGAGTAGCAATATTCAGATTACCTATGCCAGTTGATTTCGGAATTAGTTTATATAAGAAAGAATTAACTACAGATAAAGCAGAACTAATCTTAGTTAGAGAACCTCTAAAATTTTAGGATATATTATTAACTAATTATAATTATCAATTTATTTCAGATAATTTAAGAAAATATAACAAAAACAAGAGAAACGATGATTAATACAATTATGACTGCGAAAAATACATTCGCAGAAGGATTAGTAATGGATTTCGCTCCAGATAATACATAGGCTACAACTCTTACATCTGCACTTAATGCTACCTTGTTAACATTTAATGGGAACGAGATGTCTCTTTAGAATGATATGGGTAATGGAAGAGTGGAGACAGCATATCTTCCGGAGGGGTATGTTCCAGTGGGAACTTGTGAATTTGGGGATATTATTTATATAGTATCTTATAACCCAATTACTAACAAATCTCAGATTGGTTGTTTCCCAAGCCCAGAAAGAAATATAAGTAGCTAGGAAATAGGCGAACTGTAGACAAATTTAAAGTCTTCAGACTTTTAGGAACTATCAGACAGTGGACCTACTGGAAGATTAGTAGCATCATCTTGTAAGAAAATTTTATATAAAAAAGAGTTAAATCCAGGAGACAAATATATAATAAGTAGCTCTAATTTAGAAGAAAACAAAAATAGTATTACTGATTACGGTAATACCTCTAATATATATGGAACATTTCCAAAATTATTGAAAATACACGTTGTTGCTATAGAAGATTCTGGAAAAATTAATTATTTAGATTCAACAGTTAGATGGTATGATAATTTTTTTATAGCTAATGGCACCAACGGTGAAGCTACTCCTGATTTAGATAAATATAGGTCGTTAGTTAGTTCTGGCTACTCTGTATTTTAGTCTAAAGTGTCAGGAAAATTAGCTTTATTAATAGAATTAGAGAAAATAAACTCTTTTAGCTGTACTTATGATATATATACTGCCTCTAGTAGCACTTACTCTGAGGATACTTAGACAATAGGAAAAAATTATAATGTCTATTGGAGTATAGGCTGGAACGCAGACAATTTCAATATTAATCCAAAATACATAGTTTTAACTAAATCTTAGTGGTCTGGTAAGAACGAAGCTGATGCAGGAAAATGGTTTCCCTATAAATAGGATACAGATACTAGCTATAGTATCGATTACAATAATGGAAAATCTATCAATGACTTTTGGAGTATTGAAGAGTAGCCAAAAGCATTTTATGATAAAAACGGAAACATATAGTAGAGTTATTGGTACAGTGAATTGGGGCGAGTATATTAGCCAGAAGATTATTCTGGAACCTTTGAAGAGTTTATAAATTCTGGAAGTTATGAAGCTAACGAACAAATCGCTATAGAACATTTGAAAGACTCTTAGCCTGCATATAAAGACTAGGTATTATCTAAGTTAACGGTATCTAGAGATATTAATGGATAGCCTATTAGCAAGTATTATGTAAATGCCCATCATTAGGAAGATGGATAGTATTATACTGCTGTGAGAAAAGGAGTTTACGAAAAAATATATTAGACAGATATGTCTGACGATATAGTAAATAATTATTTCAAAACTTCTATATACAAGTACTTTACTTCTTTTTACATACCTTTTATGTAGAAATTTACTTCATCTAATGGGGAGGAATTAATTTTTTATCCAGATATATCTAATTTAATATATCATTATAGTATAACCCCAGCTATGCCCTATGGTTTACTAGAGGAATTAACTTAGGACGGTTATATAGATTTCAGTAAAATAGGTACTGGAGAAATAAAGCTAACCAACTGGAAATATTATAATACTGAAAATATAGGAACTTTAACGCTTGGATTAGAAGTTTATCCAGAGTCTAATAAGGGAGTAGCTGAAGTAGCGATAGACTTTTATGATAATCAAGGGGTTGCTGCAACATACAGAATAATGAACAAAAACTCCTATTCTGGATAGTTTACTGAGTACATTCCGCTCAATGGGGAAGCAGGGAACTACAAATTAAGTAGTATAGATTCCACTGGGTCTCCTATATATCACGCCGGACTACAGTCAGATTTGACTGAATTGTCTAACTTAGTATATAAAGGAGACAATGGCACTTATAAGGTAATAAAACAAGATGATGATTTTTATTATTTGTAGGAAGATATTAAAACATTAATCACAGATACTTCTAGAATATTTAGTAACGATGCTGGAATATTATATTCTAATGTGTTATATTTAGCCAAAATTACTGTAAAGTATTGCTCAGTAGATGCATTAAATAATTTTAATGTTGATAATACTAATGACTTTAAATATTTTTACAGGTGGTATTGGACTAATACTATGTTTAATTAGTACTACTATACAACTTCTGATTTTGAGAAACTATAGGCAATACTAGATTTAGATATTGGGGTAGAGTATTCTAGTAATAAAAACTGGAAAAAAATCTAGGAAGTTTACGGGCCTTCCTCTCTAGCAAGTGAAGACGAATAGTTTAATAACTTATCAGCTACCGTTTAGGCAATAAATCAGAATGGAGAAGCGGACAGTTAGGGAAATATAGACGCCAAATTAACTATAGGCTTATAGAATACTTACAATACATTTTCAATAGCAGAACGAGTAGGAAGTATTAATTACATGGATAAGTTTGTAGTTAGTATTATATTAGGTAGGTCTAAAATAGAAAATAATCCAGAAACTCCAGAGATTTATTCAGTAAGTTCTTAGGAAAATGAATATGACGATTCAATATATCCTACATATGTTAAGTAGCCTGATATTAGCTATTAGAGTGTAGACACTTATGGATTGCTAGATCCTAGAGAAACTTCTACTACTTTATACAAGCTATTAGGTATAAGTAAGACCGGGTCCGGCAAAGAATTATGGGAAAAAGCTTATGATAAATATCTTAACAAATATTCGTTAAATTTTTCTAGTTCTTTAAGTGTAACTACAGAATCTGGAAAGTATGAATATTTAAATAGTTCTGGAGAATTAGATTTTATCGAAAATTATAGAGTGTTTAAAACAACATTAAATACGGCAAGCATTCCCTTAGTACTTACTGGGGTACATTTTAGTAAATATTATAAGGAATGCATTTCATAGTCTAAATACTTATAGGTATTAGTCCCATTAGTTAATACTTCTGAAGATTTAACAAAATTTGGAATGAAATTGTATGGGCAAAATGCTGTATTTGATTCCATGTTAACTATAGCAGGAGGATGGCACGATGCTGACATGTTTCATAAAGATGATATGAAGATTCATGTTGGTAAATACACCTCTGGGGAATCGGGAACATTCTCAGGCTCGCCAGGATTTAGCGGAACTTGGTCTAAAAATTACTATAATAGTAGTAAAGGATATGCGATTACCAAAAATTCTAATGGAAAGACTAAAATGTGGGACAATTAGGTAAACGGCACTTATATTAGAGACTTATTAACATCCGATATCGGAATAATACTATATTCTCACGGAGACAAACTTGACAGAACTGTATATTTCGTATATGATTCTGATACTACAACTGCACCAAATCCTAGTTATATGTATAAATATAAATTCGGTTCTATTTCTGGAGAAAAAAAAGCTCCTCCATATAACAACATATATGAAGACAGTTCTCGCCAATTTGTACTAGGATTAGTTATGAAAGATACAGATGGATAGATACACCTATTAAATAATCTTTGTCCTATGCAAACTTCTTCTGGTTCTTTAACACAAAAAATAAAGATAAGTGGAGGAACTAGATATCTAGGTAATATTATTCTATCTATTTTAAGTAACCTATTTGTTAAACTTCCAGAGAAATAGGCTATAGAAGTTTAGACTATTAGCAATGTAGTTTATCTATAGGACAATAAATCACAATTTACAAAGGATGTAGTTTATTAGGTATAGGCGGATTATGAAAACCACAATGATCTTATATTAATGTAGGGAATCTAGCTATCTGACTATATTAATAAAATTAAGTAGCATATAAATGATGTAGTAGACGACTCTAATGTTAACTTTATAATACAAAGTGTTTAGAAGAACATTCCTATACAGGTTGCCTTTGATTACATATAGCCTTCAAAGATTATTTCTAATTCATAGTCTAGTGTTATGGCTATTAGACTTGGGGAAAATGATTACTATACTGTAATTCCAGAAATAAACGATTCTAACAAGTTGTATACTATAGATAGAAGATATTCGAATATTACAGTAAGAGCCGCTACTACAGTTAATAGCTATGAAGTGACCTCTATAACTAATTCTACTACCTCTGGTAGATTAATTTATACTTATAGTGATTAGATATATCATAGTAACAGCAAGTTTTACTAGATATTCACATTATAGAATGACCATTTGGTACTATCTAAAACACAGCACAATTCATCTGATATGCTAGCATATTTCAATGGTGCTCATAATGTTACTATTGGAGGTATAGTTAATGACGAATATTTAACGGATTATTTAAAATATGTGGACTAAGTTAATTAAAAGCAGTATAAATTTGGAAACCTAGACTTAGGTATATCCAACTCAGGGATCTTTAGTATATGAGTATAATCCTCTTAGAAATTTTAGACTGTCGAAGAATATGTATTTATATAAAGGAGATTATTATTCTTTGGAAGAATTAAAAGATAAATTTAACATATATATAGAGGACAATTCCTGGGTAGGAGCAGATGAAAATCCAGAATTGTATGAAAAAGGATAGTTGGTAGATTTCATAACAGATTAGCTGTCTATTAGGCTAGATCATCCAGTACATATTATTCCTTAGTATAGTTACGACGGGTCAGTAAACCTTATATTGAATGACGGAATTAATATACCTAGATTAATAAATAGTAGGTTTAGTTCTACTGGCAAGAATACTTACGAAGTAGTCAACAGGAAGGGGGATAATGACACTAACATATATGATTAGGGAGAACAGTTTGATATAGATACTTCTCTATATAAAAGAATAACTAAAATACCTAAAGTTTAGTATATGGGAACATCTTCTGGAGGCAATATGAAGATTGGAAATTATCATTTTTATTTCAAATTGTCCGATGCAGATGGGAACGAGACAGATTTTGTGGCCGAGTCTGGATTAGTAAGTGTGTTTATAGGCTTTGGATCTCCTTCTAGTATTCATACTGGTTAGAAAAACGAAAGTAGCTACAAAAATGTCATGTTTTCTGTATCTAATATAGATGCTTCTTATAATTATATTACTGTATATTATTCAAGATATATAGCAGAAGCTAATGAAAACTTCGTAACCGAATATATAAAAATCAATAAGAAATATTTAGTAAATAATGCCGGGATAGCATCTATTATAGTAACAGGTTTTGAAGAAACTACATAGATATCAGGTTCTGATATTAATTTAAACTATAATGTAGTAGACGCTTCTAAAGCTTCTGCAGTTTGTCAAAATATGTTGTTTATGGCAAATGTCCATAAACCAAATATTCCCTACAAAGAGTTATCTGATTTGTCTTTAAGATTTTTACCATATCTAATCTAGACTCCGTATAAGTTAGACATAGATGAAGAGTATAATCCAACAACATCAGATTTAGGATACTATGATAGTAAATTTATATATGACTACACTGGATATTGGGGAGAGGAGATATACAGATTTGGAATAGTATATATAATGCCGAATAATGAATTAAGTCCTGTATTTAACATTAGAGGAGGTGCTGCTATTAAAGAATTCATAGATGGATAGTATAGCAATGATGGGCAGTTTTCAAATATTCCGGTATTTAAAACAAACGAGCTAAATGAAAGGGAGAGACAATATATTAACTATAACGAAGAAACCAATTATTTAATAGGGCTTGATGATATGTCTTCTGGGGATAACAGAACGAAAGGTACCGTTTCATTTGAAAATGTTAAGGGAGTAGTTACCTTCTCTCCTACCAAGGACACTAATACTATATATGGGATAGATATTAGAACTGATCAAGATACTATTAAGGAACTAGAGAAGTATGTTAAAGGGTACTTTTTTGTAAGATAGACAAGAATACCTACTATTCTAGCCCAGGGTATCACCATAGGGATAGACCAGAATTCTTATACCCCCTGTATCCCAACAGCTGGCGGGTTTTTGGAATAGTTATCAGAATCATTAGAAAAAACCCATGTTACTACAGAAGATATAAATGATATTAATTACATATCAGAAGGATTTCTAAGTAGATATTAGTTCAAATTTCAGAAGAAGTCCAGTAATCTGTGGGGGAAAATCGCTAAAGTGGCTGGTATAGCGGTAGGAGTAGTAGCATTAGCTGCCGCAACCGTTTTTACAGCAGGTGCTGCAGCTGCTGTAGTAGCAGGTACTGCTGTTACAGTAAGTGGAGCAGCAGCTGCTGGAGCAACTGCTTTAGGAACAGTTGCAGGGACAATAGCAGCTGCAACTGGTCTAGGTTCTTTAGGAGCTGCTTTAGGAACTACTGTTCTAATTGGAGGAGCTGTTGCCCTACCAACAGCTGCGTTAGCAGTAGCTGGAACTATTCAGGAAACTAGGTATGCGTTATCCTCTATTTTTGTAAAGAAAAAGTTGGATGGGAGAAATACACAAGTTCCTTCTGGATATAAATTGGTAGAAACAGAAGAATCCAGAAAATTAAGTACAGATTTTCTTACACGTTTTATTCCTAAGGACTCCTCTAAGGTAAAAGTCTAGGGGATTCTGTGTCCAGATTATGAAGTAAATTAGTCTTACTATAATCAAATATTTACTGGCAATTTACATACTATTTCTCTTACAAGTTCTTAGAGTATAAACGGATTAGCTGGAAGAACTGGAAATTATTTTTCAAATAACGTGAATCATTTCTATATTCCAGACTATTATGATACCAATATACGAAATTTTTATGATTTTAAGGTTGTAGGAGTTCCCGACAATGTAAAATTGGTTGGAATTGATAACCTAAAATTCAGGAGTAGAGCAGGGGAGGCAGAAGAAGCTTGGAGATATGAATGTGTAGGGGACGATTATAAATCTGAATACTCAAAAAAGAATAACGAAGAGGATTCTGAAACATAGTCTAATAAGAAGATAAATACTGATATAATTAGAGGAAGTTTTGGGCCTTACTTGGCATTTAATGATGTAGAAAACAAATTCTCTTCAGCTGAAACTGTTAACATATATATACCAGAATACTCTATAGGTTAGCTTGAAAACTACTTTTCAATTAGAATGTAGGATTCTTCTGTTTTTTAGGCCATATCTGATAGATATAGTATCTCAGAAGTAGATTCTTAGTTAGTAAAATAGTTAAGTAATATAATTGGTGATGATGATAGAACTAAAGGGTATAAATGGGAGCTTTATAGAGGAGATTGTTATCTATGTCAATTTACTCATAGGGTAAATAGAAACTTTAACGATCCTTCAGCGCCCTATAATGATGAGATAGTTGACGAAAAAACATGGAGAGATAATTATGACACTGATAATGTAGAAAAATATGAAAGTATAAATTTGGGAGATGTTAATGCAGTATAGTTAGGAATGTGGGTAACATTTAAAATACGCTCCTCTAATAATTTAAATATAAGAACCTTAGATGGATCTAATGTAGATGAAACGGCTATGTGTGGACATCCGAGAGGATACTATCCATACCTTCCTATGAGTACTGAGGGAACATATAAACACCCAGAATCATAGGTATACAACAAAGGTTTTACTAAATCCTTAAGTGAAAGATGGAACTTTGAACTTCCTGATGTTCCCTATATAAAGAACTGGTTTGGAACTCGTATTATGTATTCTGATATTCACGTTAATGATGCCTATAAGAACGGATTTAGAGTTTTCCAAGGTACTCATTATAGAGATTATACTCGCGAATACGGAGAAATAGTAAAATTAATTTCTCTTGAGTCTAATCTTTTATGTGTATTTGAACATGGTATAGCATTGATACCTGTCAATGAAAGAGCAGTCGCAGGTGAGGGAACAGGTGGAAATGTCTATATAAACACATCTAATGTGCTTCCAGAGAACCCAAAAATTATCTCTGATATGTTTGGTAGTCAGTGGCCCGAAAGTGTCCTCAAAGTTCCAGGAAAGACTGGAGATTCTGCGCAATATGTTTATGGAGTTGATACTGTTGCCAAGAAGATTTGGCGCACTGACGGTAATACTCTTACTTGTATTTCTGACTTTAGAGTACAAGAATTTCTGAATAAGAATATTACTCTAGGGGAAAGAGAGCTTACTCCCAAAATAGGTATTAGAAATGTAAAGACAGTATATAACGCCTTCAAGCGAGACGTATTATTTACTTTCTATGACAATACTTATGGCTTTGAAGAAAAGGTTTGGAATCTATGCTGGAATGAGTTATTATAGAAATTTATAACATTCTATAGTTGGGTTCCTAGCTATATGGAAAATATAAATAATATTCCATTCTCATTCGATAGAAATACTTCTAAGTGGATTGCTAAACTGGGAACAAGTCATACTGAAAGTTCTTTTGCTGACGGTATTACACTATCTAATGTAATTATAGAGAACTCTGAAAATGAATAGGGAGAAGTAGTAACTAACTTTAAGGTTCCAGTTTCCTATGTGAATAAGAAAGGTGAGTGGGTAACTCAAAACTATACTGTAGCGAATGATGGAACTAGTAGGAAAAAATACATTGGAATATTATCCTTAAGTAATAGAATACTTCCAGATGCCTAGCTTCACTATTAGATTTCCTACTCCTTGTAGAGAGATTAGTATGGAAACTATAAGAAGTTTGACATAGTCCCTCTAAATTGTGGAGAAGCTAAGGGAGGTATATATCTTCCAGATGATGCTATGTTTGCAGGAGCTTTCATGCCTCTATATTGTCTAAAATTCAAGGAAGGAGGAGATGAATATAGTCCAGTCTACTATAAGGATGGATAGGAAATGACTGAAGTGTCTGACGGTGCTGGAGACACGTTCTATACTTACCAAGCTCTATATACTGCTAAATCCCTATTATCTGAATTATATTATAGGAATAGTGCGGGACATTAGTATGCAGACTACGAGGTTAATAAAGTTAAGGTGGGAGACTCTATCGAAGGGAATACATTAGAAATAACTGATGTGTTGGATTATCCTATATTCAAGGACATTACTGGAAAGCGTCCTACTCTTCCTAGAGAAGAGATGATAAATCCTGATAAAATAGTAACCTTACTTAATATTAAGGCTACAATATCTATCGTTGATAGTGATAATTAGTCTAAACTAAGTGATTCCTATTACAATATGAAAGCGGGATTTTAGTCAGGAACATCTCTAGTAGATGCTGGATATTATGAATCTGTTGTAGGAATAGCTCCTAGATGGAACTTATAGTTCTTATCTACAGATTTTTGGAAGCACGGCTAGGCTGGGCTAATTGACATAGCAGATGATATATATCCTACTTATTGGTACGGAAGACAGCATCCATTTGAATTTGAATGTGTAGTAGTGAACGACCCTTCTATACATAAGATATTTACTAATCTTGAAATTGTCGCTAATAAGGCAAAACCTGAATCTTTCCACTATGAAATAATTGGGGAGACCTACGACTTTGCAAAAGATAAGGTAAATATGTATTTTAGACAGGAAGCTATGAAAGCATTGTGGCAATACAATGGAGCTGATATTTCTTATGATAGGAACTTCTTGAAAGTTCAACCTAGATAGTAGCCAAAGTCTGCGGACTTCCCACATAAGTACTATACTAGACAAGATACTATCAATGAGATAGAGGATTATTATATTCATGTAACTTATCCAGATTCACACGATTATCGTCATTTATCTGGAGCGGAAGTAGTTTACTATCCAAATAGACAAGAATATCGAATCTGGAATCATGCTATGGCTGTAGATATAGACGATTTGAGTTAGGATGATTCAAGGTCAATTATCTCCGCTAATTGTTAGTATTTAGAGGACAGATGGAAAGTTACAATTAATCCTATTTTAGTATGCTATAAGAATGAATATCAAAGGAAATTCTCTGGTTCCTTAATATAGCCTCAGAACTCTACTTGGGCAAAAGCCAAGAATAGTTCACAAAGCTTACCAACTCTTCCTATTTATAATTCTCCTATACCGGATTAGGTTTTATCAGCTGGTGGTATAGATTTCCCAGGAAATGACCCAGTACATCCAGAGTGGGGAGAAGATAACGCTCTTTACAATTTATATGATTTATCTGGATACAATTCCGAAGGAAATTGGAAACCGTTGGATTTAACTAACTGGTTAGACGATGTTAGTATTTATAGATATAACTTTGGAGAAGCATAGAATAGAAAAGAGTTAGATGTTAAGGATAAATTCTTAAAGATAAGAATTAGATATTCCGGAGAAGAATTAGCTGTTATAGATTTCTTAAATACTGTATATAGAATTAGTTATGCTTAATAAGAATATAAATAAAGTCAGAAGAATAGCGAAAGCCTATTATGGGCTTTCCATTCCTTCTGGGAATCCATATATGACTACGAATGAATTAGCCATCCCTGGTAATGCTATTACTTAGTAGAATTTGCTGGGAACTGATTATAGCGCTGATTTCAGAAACAGAGCTGAATAGATAATGGCTCCTACTAATAGTCTTATAGATTTTAATGCTAGAATGGGAGACTTATTTAGCTTAAAGCTAAAAAACGATAGAGATTCCTCTAAAGCTATTACATAGATAAAGAGTATGTCTGTAGGTACTGCACCTTAGAAATCATAGGGAACTTTCTAGAAACTAGGAGGATGGAATACGGTAGGACAAGCCTCAGACTTCCTAAGCGGACTAATTGGAGGTGATAAAGATGGATACCTTGGTAAATATGGTTCATTATAGCAAGCAGGAGACTAGGCGTTTGACCAGGCTTCAAATGTAGTAATGGGCATAAATCCTCTAGTAGGAGGAATAATGAAGGCAGGAGGTTTAGTTAGTGACGTATTAACCAAATGGGGTGGAATGGGTACGGATTCTATGACTAAAACCGATGCTGTACTAGGTAGCAAATTATTATCTCTTACTCCAGTTGGTATGGTTAATGGTTTCTTCGGTAAGAAAACTAGGGATTTTTCTGCTAATAGAGATACTATAGAATAGGTAGGAGGTTCTTACGGCGGAACTGTTAGAAATATAGCATCAGCAGAAGAAAAAGCTGGAAAGAAATATGGATTATTCAGTGGAGGGGCAAGAAGGTCAGCCAACAGATTCATAAATAGAACAGAGTCCCAATAGGCGACTATGACTAATATAGCTAACTAGGCTTCTGATTTATCTTCTATAGCTACTAATATGTCGGATTTGAACCATATTTAGTATGGCTTCAACCTAAATGGCGGCTATGATTAGAGATATATGAGAGCTGCTAGACTTGGAACTAAATTACAGAGAATTAAAAAACTTAATATATAGTCTCATAAATTAGGAGGTTAGATATAGGGAGCGATAGATTTGAATGAGTGGCAACCCGTTATAACCGAAGCTGTAGAGTAGTTTGAATCTGGAGGAGAATTAGAATGGACTCCTATTATAACTCTATAGGAAGGAGGAAAAACTGAGAAAGTAGATGGAATAACAGGAGCAGCTCCGAAGATTACTTTCTAGTCTTGGTACGATACTGTTCCAAAAGATAGGTTGTCGAATAATTACGACCTTAAGAAAGCTTTTGAAGTACTACCATTTGAGGAGTTAGAAGCATGGAGAAAATCTTCTGATGAAGATTTAAGAATTGGAAAGAATCACCTACGAAGCATCTATCAGTTACCCAATGGAGATTATGAATTTTTAAAGCTAGGAAATGAATAGAGTAATCCAGAAGTTCATTTCGAAACTGATACTTATCATTCTGGGGAAAATGGATTAAAAGATTCTCATGATTTAGTCTTTGAGAAAGATAGATACTTCTATAGAAAGAAGCCTAAACAATTTAAAAATGGTGGTAAACCCGAACCTATAGACGCTCCAGAAATAGAAGAAACTAATTAGAAAAATATAATTCCAGAAGGTGCTCTTCATGCTCGCAAACATAACATGGAAAATGCTGATAACTTGACTAAGAAAGGTATTCCAGTTATAGATAATGAAGGAGAGCAATAGGCAGAGATAGAAAAAAATGAAATAATATTTACACTAGAAGTTACTAAAAAGCTGGAGGAGTTATACTCTAAATATACAGACTATGAATACTCTCAGAAAGAAAAGGATGAAGTAGCAATAGAAGCTGGAAAACTGTTAGTAAAAGAAATATTATTTAACACAGATGATAGAACAGGTTTAATTAACACATTAAAACAAGGAGGAATAATAGATGGCTCTAAATGATTTGTTAGTGTCTTATAAGCGCATTGAAACTCCCTCTAGAACCATCCCAGAGTTCAAATTTCCAGAATCCTATCAACTAGTTACTTCTGATGCCCCATAGAGTAAGCCTGATTAGGAAGACGTATAGACTCCTAAATATTATACTTCCACTGTTTAGAGACCCAAGTTTAGCTCAATCCAAAGATGGAATAGTCCTTACAGGGATAGGAATGCTTGGATAACTGACTTAGCGGCTGCTTATAGAAAAGCAGGAGTAACTAATGATAATGCAATAAAGATGTTAATTGCCCAAGATGCTCAGGAAAGCGGTTGGGGACGTTCTGCGCAAGGTAAATTCAACTTTGGAAACTTAACCACTGGAGCTAAATGGAAAGGTGACTATGTTATGGGAAATGACCATGACGCTAAAGGCAATCCCATCAAATAGAAATTCCGCTCTTATAATTCTATGGATGAATATGCAGCTGATAAGTTATAGTTCTTGAAACACTTATATGATTTTGATGAAAATGATGATATTAATACGTTTACCGCCAAACTTACTGGTAAGAATAAAGGTAAGAGAAGGTATGCAGAAGCTACTGACTATGCTGATAGAGTTGCAGCGGTATTCAGGAGTTTCAAGGACGGTGGTATTATAAAGTATTAGTAGGCAGGAAAAGTACTTAGTCCTCCAGAAAAGGCAAGATAGAATTTATCTAGTAAATTTCCAGTTAATTGGGAAAATTCTGATTGGCTACATAACTACTTCTCTAAGAACTTAGGTTATAATACTTCTTTAAGTATATTATCTTCTATTCTTCCTGAAAGCGGGGCAGACCCTCACAAAAAGTAGCTTAGAGGAGGGCCAGGAAGAGGGTTAGTCTAGTGGGGATTTGGTACCGACAGATATAACCATATGAAATCATATAAGATGAGAGGATCAGTACAAAAGGGAATAGACCCAGAACTTCAACGACAAGCAGAATATATAGTTAACACTGTTAAGAACGAACAAAAAACTGGAGAAGGCTTATGGCATCATGGAGGAACAGGGTCTGGATACAAAAGTGCTGAAGGTGCTAGAAAGGTATTTATTAATGCAAGAACTCCAGCATCCGGTAAGGCAAGAGCTTTTAGTCTCGGCTATGTAAGACCTAAAGGAGGAATAGAAGAAGCCACTAGAAGAGCTTCTTACGTAAGTTCTCTAGATTCAGTTTATAATTCTAAATATAAATAATGGATAGAGTAAAGGTAAATGTAGGCGATAAGACATATAATTGTCAAATTGCCAAGACAGAAGAAGATAGAAAGAAAGGTCTAATGGGAGTAGAAAATCTTCCTCCCGATGAAGGTATGCTATTTGTATGGGAGGATGAAGATACTAGAGAAATGTGGATGAAAGATACTAAAATACCTTTAGACTAGATAGCCATTAACGATAATGATGAAGTAGTCTTAGTATATAAGGCTTAGCCAGAAGATGAAACTTTAGTTCCGTTCATGAACGCTAAGTATATTCTAGAAGTTAATTAGGATTCTGGTATTGTAGAAGGAGATGATTTTGAAATAGACGACTCTGAAGATTATGACAAATATGTTATGAAGGTGCTTGCTCCAGATGGTACTACTTAGATGTATCTCTAGGGAGGTGAAAGAATCGTAAGTAGAAAAGAAACAAGAACTCTCATTAAGAAAGCTAAAAAGGCTTACGAAAATAAAGACAAAGATTATGATAAATATTGCAAATCTTTGGGCAAATATATATTTAAGGTATTAAAGGGTCAAAATACTCGTCCGCCAGAATATGTAGAAGTTCCGGAAGGAAAAGACAAAAATTCTAACGACGAAAATTAACAATATACACATCGTATCAAAAATTCTTGGTTATGAAGATCTTAATATGTAGTATTGAAGTACATAAGATAGATAGATAATTAGTGCATTAATTACATTTTAAATTTTTAATTTATGAAGTTAGGAAATAAGTTTTAGGCAGGAGGACCGATGCCTGCAGGAGCACCTGCTCCAGCGCCTCAAGGTGGTGAAGACCCAACAGCTATGTTACTTCAAGGAGCACAGCAAGCTGTTCAAGGACAAGATTGTGAAATAGCTATGCAAGTATGCCAAATGTTAATCGAAGCATTGGGAGGTGGAGGTAATCCACAGGAAGCTGCCCCACAGGAAGCTACCCCAGCTCCAGCAGAAGGGGAACCTGTTTACCGTAGAGGCGGTCGTTTAGTGAGACGTATAAACGCTTAACAAATTTAACACGTAGGGGTATATCTAAACTAGGTATATCCCTATTTTATTTTACAGGATAAATTATGGCAACACGAGTTAAATATAAATTTGGAGACGATGAGTTCGACTTAAAGGACTATATCCATAATTTAGAAACTAATTATCAATCCTATGTTGCAAGTAAGAATTGGAATGAAGGGTAGCAACAGGAGTTTAAAAACGCTTTTGATAAATATCTAACGGGATTGAAAGATTAGTTGTCTAATAACACTGGAAGATTTTATACAGATTATTCTGGAGCTATATTTGATAACAAAGGTGAGTTCAGTAACACTGATGATGATAATATAGACCCAGTTGGTTCTGAGTATTATTATAATAATAAGGGGTAGAGAATTACAACAGACGATTATAATTTACTTAGAAAAAGAAAATAGAAGAACTTTAATACTTTTTCTGCTAATAGGTAGGTAGCTACCTATCTTAATAAGGTAGGTATAGCACTAAGAGACTACTCTAAACAAAATCCGTCTAACAATTCTTCTAATGCTTTCAACTTATCTAAGCATGGCTTCGAAAAATACTGGATGGATTAGAATAATCCATCTGGAGGAGATTTTGATTTTGCTCCATATGTGGAAAAGGATTAGATAGGAGAGGGTGGGGTACGAGGAACATCTAACAGAGCAGCATATCTAAAAGAATAGCTAGAGAATTATATTAAAAACTTAGGTGACTATGACTTTTCTTCTACTACATTTAAGGACAAAGATACTTATTTAGCAAAATTAAGAGCAGCTATGGAAAATCTTGACAATGGATATAACCATGAGGATGCTATAGCGCTTAATTAGGCTGGTCTAAGTAGTAGTTTCTTAAACAACTTCTTTGGTACTGGAGAACAGTAGTAGAAATCTGAAGTAGAATAGGCAGCAGAATAGAAAAGACAATAGGATTAGGAAATTATAGACTAGGCTGCTAGAATGAAGGCTATGTCAGAGCTAGATTAGTGGGCTAAAGATAATTAGTTTCAACCTAAATACTCAGGAGTATTAGAAGGGGGTGATTACGATCCTGATGCTATATTAAGCATGTTAGAGAAAGACTATGCTGATATAGAGGGGGATGGCAATAAAGTAAAAGCTTGGTTAAACTTTGAACAACTTCTTAAAGATATAAGAGAACCTATGATTGAAGCAGATGCTATCATTAATGGACAACCAGTATCTACAATAGAAGGTTCTAAAGCTGCAATGAGGAAATTAAGAGCTAATCTAGCTCAGAAGCTTAAATTTGCAGCACAAGAAGGATATATGAAAGCCTATGGAGATGAATATATTATTCCAGGCTCCGAGGATTATAGTAATTATTCTTTAATAACATATAACCCTGTTACTGGGGAATATAAAGACCAATCTGTTATACTTAATGAAAAACTACGAGAAGCTATGGCCTATGATTGGTATAAAAAGAATACATCTGTTCCAAGTAATAAAAATGGAGGAGCCCTTTATTATTTATAGCAAGGTGGCCTTATGTAGAGATAGAGAGAGGTACGAAAACAAAGAGAGGAATAGTAGAAGTAGGAACAGACATAGTAGAGTACAAAATCCAAAGATGAAGATACTAGAACCCCAGAGCAAAGAAAAGCAGGAGAAAGAGTACCAAAGTCTGGAGAGTTAAGCACCATTGATAAAGTGAGAATAGGTAGTGCTATTGCAGACATAGGGTCTATTTTAGCAGCATTTGTTCCTGGATATGGGACTGCTGCTTCTGCTATAGCTGGATTAGGTAGTACTGGAGCTAATCTTTATGCAGATATATCCGATGATAGCGTGTCTGGATGGTAGGCTGCTGGAAATGCAGGATTTGGCTTATTAATGGATGTAGCTGGATTAATTCCTGGATTAGGAGCTGTGGGGAAAGCTGGAAAGATAGCAAAGACTCTTAAATATGTACTACCTACAGCTTTAACTATATGGGGTGTATCTGAGAATGGAGGAGATGCTATAAAAGCCGCTAATAAATTAATGAACGGGCAGGACCTAACCGTAGATGATTGGAAAGCCTTATCGTTTGGACTGTAGACTATTGCAAGAGGAACTAGAGCAGTCAAAGGAAATAAGTCAGTAAATAGACAATTAAAGAATACTAAGGAAAAAGCTCCTTATAAAACAATTACTGCCGAATCTGGCAAAACCTATAAAGTAACTCCAGAACAATTTAAACAAATTACGTCTGCTACCACTTTAGAGGCACAAAATAAAGCCTTTAGAGAAGCTATAGGCTCTAGAAATTCGTCTGAACGGTTAGGAAGTAAGTTTAAAACTTCTAGGTGGGAGAGAGTAAGACATCCATTTACTGCGGAACCTAAAACTGGAGGAGGAGTTGATTATATTGACAGAAGCCTAGATATTTCTACAATGGAAAGAATCCCTTGGCAATTTAAGGTAAATAACGGCCAACTAACTCCTAGAAGACTATCTAATGAATGGTTATTACAAAAAACTGGTAGATGGACGTTTGGGGATCCAACCATTAATTGGTTTACGAGAAAAAACCCGCTATATAATAAATTAGTAGTTCCGTAGAGTTCTGCACCTACAGTAAGTACTCCTTAGATTAAATCTTCCATTCGCCCCGGTTCTGGGCCTAACATAAGATAGTTAAGGATGTGGAATAGGACACCAGGGTATGCTAGAGCACAAGGATACGGAAGGGATTTTGGAGTAGGAGACACAAGAAACAGTAGGGAAATAAGCTTAGGAATAGAATTTGATAAGTAGGGAGGTATTCTTAAGTACTAGGATGGCAATGTTCTTACCCCAACTGGTAGAGCAGGAGTAAGAAAAAAAGACACCTATACGTTTAATACAACTAATAGACTATAGTCCGTTCTTAATAAAATCAAAAAAGGCGAAATTACGGTTGATGACGCTAACGAGTTCCAAAGAAGACATTATACTATGTACTCTCAATGGACTTAGTAGCCAATGCAAGGATAGTCTGTAAGCTTATATTAGACTGATTATAATAATTAGGGATGGAATGATGAAATTATAGCTCCTGGATTTACTAATAACTATGATATCCAGTCTACCAATCCTACTAGTGGAGACTCTATAGTTGGAAATTGGACTATTGATGGAATCTACGACTAGATTACAGATGATAGAAGAGTTATGGCTAGAGATTCTGATTATAAGGACTAGGCATCTAGAGATGCAGATATTAAACTTGCAGAATAGGCTGGATTTGAGTATTATTTAGATCCAGAGACTAGATACTGGATGCTAAAAGAGAAGCCCAGAAAGGATGAAGGGTAGGTTTCTCCACCACGATAGGTGAGTGAGCCAGTTAAAAACGAACCAGTAGCAGAAGAAGAACCCATAGTAGAAAATTCTAAAGCCAACAATAATATTCTACGAACTATCTTAGGCAATCCTACTATTACATATGGACTTCCTAGGGCAGTATATGCCGACAGAATGAATAGAAGAATGACAGACTTGGCTAAAGAATCAGTAACTCCACTACTAAAAGACCCATTCTAGGTACATCGTTATACTAGGAGTGACTTAGATGCAGAAATGTAGGGAGAGAGAAATTACGCAGATCTTAGAAGGTTGGCTAGTAGACCTATTACTTCTGATGGAAGTCTGTAGACTGCTACACAATTACAAGCGGAAGTTTAGGGACAAGAAGCTAGAACAGCCGGAAAAGAAAAGAGTAATCAGACTTAGCGACAATATGATGAATTAGCTTGGCAACAAGAAAAAGAAAATGCTGCTAACCGACATGAAACGGCTATGTTTAATAGAGCATAGTAGTGGGGAGCTGACCAAGATAAGAGTAAATTTGAATAGGCTTACTTATCCAAAAAGTTTAACATTTGGGATACCTTTGGACAATAGTTAGAGTTTGAAGCTAGAAGTAGACAGTAGGAGTCCAAGGCTATAGCTGATCGTTTTGCTTATTCAGATATTCAAAATGCGGTTAACTCAGATCCTAATAGATACGGAGCTGGACTTACGGAAGAAGAGTTAGCCTTACATAAAAGGTTATAGGCAGGAATAGCACCCTCATAGTTGATTTCTGAAAATAATAATAATGTTACTCTACTTTCCTCTATTAGATAGAAACTAAGTCAGGCGTAGCAAGCTCAGTTAAGTTAGTATTATAATATTAATCCTTCTAAATGGGCCGGAGTTAGATCTGCTCAAAAACCCTAGGAAATAATTATTACCAGAGCAGCGAGAAAAGGAGCAAAGTTAGCAAAGAATGGCTCCAAAATAGCTATCGCTGGAATAGAGGCCAAAACTGCAGATGCAGAAAGATTTTAGAGACAAATTAAGGATTGCATCGATAGAAATGAGAAAACTCTAGATAGATTATCCAAAAGTTTATATGGACTTATAAAAGCTTCAATGATAAAATGATACTGAAACTATAGCAAGGGGGGAATGCCCTTCCCCCTCTTGTTTCTTATCAACCAGTGACTGTTACTGGTAGGGCAACTGCTGAACCTACTGCTGAGTCTAATGGAGAGGTTTCAGATTTAACAGATAAAGACTTGTTAGATATGATGGAAAAATTAAATGGATTACCTAGTGATATAGAATTGTTAACTAATTCCTTATAGAATTTCTATATTGATTAGTAGTTTAGCCCCTTTCCTAATACTTCTAATATAGCATCTAAATACATGCAGATACTGAGTTAGCTAAAAGTTGCCAATTTTAATAAAGAATAGTTCGATAAAGCTCTAGAAATAGTAACCAAAAACGGGGGTCTGAATGAATTTGCTATTAATGATAGAGGACAATTATTCTGCATAAATTCCGAAGGAGACTTCAAACTAATGAGTATAGACGAACTAGAGGGGTCTGATTATCAACCTCTTACAAATTCCGAATTATTACAATAGCGTGCATATTCTCCATCTTAGGCATTTAGAAACGACATACTTAAAGTGGTGTCTAATGGTATTGGGATGGAAGCCATTAATAAGTAGATACAAGACGTTATATCTAAACTAGGAAAGTCGGAGTTTGGAACTGAAGGATATACGACTAAATAGGCTAGTTAGGTGTTAGGAGGAATAGAAATACTTAATTCAGCAATTTAGTAGGGAGCCTTAGACAGTGGCCTAACTAACTTGTCAGTGGATGGCCTATATAAGAGTAAGATAATTACTTCTAGTCAAGCTGCGCAGGCAGAGAATGCTCTGAGTTATATTTATCATACTCTTCCAGAAAACGCAAGAACTTTACTAAAATTAAAATCAGGTGGAACCGATGAAGGAGTTAAAGCTCTTTTAACTTAGTTAGTTACTTCTAGTACTTCTAGCAAATTTGACTTTAATCTAGATTTGCAAAAATCATCTACTAGCTCAAAGGATTCTTCAGGTACTAAGGATACAACCCCAGAAATGAGTCTTGCGGAAAACATTCAACGTGGAGGAGGTACTCCTGTAGCTATGCCGTTTAAGTACGGAACTATGGATACAATGATTACTGATGCGCGGATGTATCCAGTTACTAAGAAAAATGGGGAATCAATAGGAGGTAACGTTACATTATAGAAATTTACAGAAGATAGTTAGATTACCGGATTATATGATCTTACTTAGGTTACTTTTGGAGACCAAATAATTCCAACTTCAGGAATTAAGGATATTCTCGTCGAAGACCCAACTATTTACCATGCTTATTTACCTATTGACCAAGATTAGGCTAGCAAAGGTATTATAACACCCGACTTAAAAAGTGTAGCTAGATTAGAAACTGCTAAGGAAAAATTAAAAGAGTTAGGTATAGAGTCAGTAGAGAATGTTAAAACTCCTCAAGAAATCGAGGCTGTTAATCAAGTATATGCAGAGCTTAAATTACCTCCTGTAAAATTAGAGGATGGCAAATTTACTCAATATTATAGACAGTTTGGTATTTTACAAGGTGATGCATTTAGTAATGCTTTCTCTGACCCAGATGCAGTAATTCTTGGGGACTCACCAATGCTGCACAACGTGGAAGAAGAGAATATAGCCCAAGGTATATTCGATTTAATTAAAGGACCTAACTCTAAGGAAAAGTACGATCATAGAGGTGCATTCGATATGCATATATGGGGAAAACCTAACCATCAGAGTATATTTAAAGGGTTAATATTCTTACCATTGAAGACTACTGATAGGAATTACGGAAAAATGGTTGCAGGTAATGACATTACAGAGAAGGAAGCCATAGAAAATCAAATGAAATATCAATAGGAACAGAGATTAAAGAGCACAACAATTGTTAGAGGATAGTTATGATTCCAGAATAGAAAGAAAATGATTGGATTGTTGGAATATTAGGAAATCCATAGTTGTCTACAGCTGATTTAAAGGCAGCAGGATTTTCAGCAGATAATACTTCTCTACTAAATGAGAGTGAGTATTTAAAAAGTCCCAAAATTACTGACAATCCTATATTTAAGAACGAAAACGGGGAATTTGATAAGACCAAATTTCACGACTTTTATGAACGAGCATAGTTGACATACAATATATTATCTAATGATACCTACTTAGATAAAATGCTAAAAGATTAGACTACCTTTAGTTTTGATGATTGGTTAGTTCCTATAGACTAGAGGTAGAAAGCAACAGATATGGTTACATACACAAAAACTCCTAACCCTAATAGAACTAATACTAGCCTCGTAAGATTAGGAGTTACTGATAATCCTAGATGGTCTATAAGTGAATTAGCACAGAGGGAAAAAGTAGCTGCCAATCCAGTAGAAGCAGGAGATGACTACTCAAAAATTATCTGGCACGAAGCCCCTAATGATTCTTGGACTACTGATTTTTTCGATACTAGAGTACTGGCTACTTATGATAATGATGGAGAACATATTGATTTAGTGACTGGGGAAAAAGTATAGCACAAAAAGGGTGACTATAAATTGAATGAGAATGGAACATACTACTATGAAAATCTGGATGGCCGAGACATTTATGGTAAGCAAGTTCTTAATAAGATGAATACTCTAACTAAGGATGGTTCTTGGATAAATAATTATGATTTCTTTGACTCTGATGATTTAAACGAAAAAAGTGTTGGAGGAACTATAATGAAGAATCTAGCTCTGGTAGGAAGTATGTTTATTCCATATGTAGGACCTTGGATAGCGGGAGCTAGCGTTGCTACTTAGCTGGTAGGACTTGCTGGAACTTTAGGTAAAATGCTAACTGGAAGTGATTCTCCCACATTTTCAGCCATGGAAGGCTGGTCAAAATCAGTTAATAGGCAGACTGCCAAATCTTAGTTTGCACAAGAAAATACTTGGTGTTGGGAAAATTTTATCTCTTTAATTGGAGATGTAGCAGGTTAGTTGAAGGAACAGAGATTCCTATTTGAGTTCGCTCCAGCCTTATTTAAGAAAAGCTCTGCTGTCACAGCAGAGGGATTGTCACAAGCTGGTAGAGAGAAGTTTATAGCAGAACAAATAGATAAATACAAAGATATAAATAATCTAAAACTAGCCTAGCTAATAGAGGGAGGGGCTACTCCATAGTAGCTTAGTGCTTTTAACACTGCAGCTAGCCTAAATAAATTTAGAGCAGAAGCAGACTATGACAAATTTGTGTAGGCTTACTAGAAAATAGGGTCAGTGCTGTCCAAAGGATATATGACTGCGGTTACAGTAGCTGATACTTATGGAGAAGCTAAGTCAGAGGGTAAAGCCACTGACTTTGAAGCTACTATGCTAACTTTAGGTTACGCGGCAACAGAAGCGGCACTATTAAACACTAGAATAGGAGAGTGGATATTGCCTGAGTTAAAAGGAGAAGGATTAAAGAGAAGAAAAATTATAGAGGCATTTGCGAATGCTCCTAAAGAAATTAAGAATAGCGTCCCTGATAGAGCTAATAAGAAATAGTTAGCTAAGTATTGGTTTAAAAAAGGAAAAGAAATAGCTACTGACGTAATGTCTCTTGGAAAGGGCACCCTTGGGTCAGCAGTATCTGGTGGACTAGGAGAAGCTATAGAAGAAACTACCGAGGAACTGTTGGCCGACTTCTCTAAATCTTGCTATAATGCTGTGTAGTACTTGCAAGGGGACGAAGGTCGCATGAGCGCTTGGGATAATATGTTTGACCGATATGCTATGTCTTTCTTAGGAGGAGCCGTAGGTGGAGGTCTAACTGCACTAGGTACAGACTTTAAACTGAATAGATAGGATATTACTCCTGAAGCTGCCCGTTAGCAACTTGTATATGACTTAAGAAATAACAAGAAATAGGATTATATAAAGACTTTAGAAAAGATGGAGATAGCTAATCCATATCTCTCCTTTGAAAGCGATGGAAAATCCTTTAAACCATCTTCTAAAAGCGTCAGAAGTATGGATTAGGATGTCAAGAGAGCGTTTGTTTAGCAATTAGACATTTATGATAATATTATAAAAGCTGAGGGATTAAAAGTATCTGACCAGTCTCTACTAGATACTTAGATATTTAAAGATGTAGCTCTGCAGGGGCTTTAGAATTCGACAGTTTCTTCTTTATTTTTACAGGACTTTAATAGTATAGTATCTAACATATTAAAAACTTAGGAATCTATCCAAAACATTAATAATAAATACAAAGATTCTGATAAAAAACTAACAGACGAAGATAATAAAGAAATTGTTACACTAACTAAGGAATTAAACGATCTTAGGCTAAAAAAAGATAAGTATCTAGATGGTTCTTTAGCTATGGACTACATTTCTAAGGCAATGTTTGACTTAACTCCGGGATTTAGTGAGTACTATAGTAATTCCTTGTTCAAGGATTATATTAAGCAGTAGTATAAGAAAAATATAAATGATTTATCTAGCGAAGATTTGAAAGAGGCTAGGGCTAAGTTTGATAATTGGAAGCAGACAGACTATAAGAATAGAATATCTGATATTACCCCTATATACTTAAACTGGGCACGAAATTCTGGATTATTTATACAAGAGTATGCTAAAAATTATGACTCTATTAGGAGAAACAGGTCTATTTACGATTTAATTAAGAGTACTCTGAAGAGATAGGATCAATTAAATGCAGGTGCTTACACAGAGGAAAATAAAATAGATTAGGCTGCTGACTTAGATGCTTTTATGGATGCAGTATAGTCAGAATATCAGACTAGTAAAGCTGGGGCTACTTTAATTTTTTCTGGAAATAATGAGACCTTGAAACAATAGCTATTAGAATTATCTTAGAATAAAAAAGGAAACAGTTAGAAGATTTCGGACCTAATTAACCGAGAATTATCATTTAATCTAGATAAATACTTCCAACAGTTTAAGACCTCCTCTATTAATCCAGAAATAAAGCACGAGATACTAAATTCATTATAGGCTCTAAAGGAGTGGTCAGGGAAGCAACAACTGCCCGTCCGTGATATAAATATATCGAATATCTTAGAGGAGTTTGATAACTATGGATATAACGGAATAAACTCTAATACTAAAATCTCTGAATTAAAAGCAAAGGTTTAGGCTATGGACTTATTAGGTATACTAGGAAACGCTGATACACTTATTGCATATGCGGAGAACTAGGGACTATAGAATCCAACTCTACAAGATATAGAAAATATCTAGAAATAGTTTGGAGTAATAGATAGCAATATAGACTTATATACAAGGGAAATAAACAATTCTACTTATACAGATGCTATTTAGTTTGTATAGAATCATATTTAGGCCAATTCCCAAAAGGGAAATTTAAACATATCTGAGCTTATAGAGAAAATTAACTTTATCCTAGATGAAAATAGAGGTGATATAAGTGGTGTTAATTTTGATGAGGTAATAGGTCAGATAGACGATGCAGTAACTTCTATTAATTTTGCCAAAGGGTTAGTTTTGGGAGCACAAACATCTACTGATGGGGCAGACATTGGAAATCTTTTAGGATATAACAAAACTCTTAATGAGATAGCTAAAAAGAACAGAGTCACTGATTGGGAAGCACTTCCAGAAATAACTATGGAGGATGCAGCCATCATTAGTTAGGATTTAGATTTGATAAAAAATAAGCTAATTTAGGCGAAAGCTATATATGCTATAAATTAGGGGAAAAAGCTAAACTTAGTTAACAATACAGCAATTAATAAGAACTTTATCGAGTATAACAGATTATCAGACTTTATAGTTAATATAGGCGATGATTGGAAAGAAAGAGACAGGCTGTAGGATGCTATTAACAATGCATTAACTCTGAAAGAGTTTGCTCCAACCAGAAATCAAAAGGGAATAAGTGCCTAGTAGAGAGATTCAATTGAATTAGAAAGAGTCGCTATATCTGATGCTGTTCATGACTTTTTCCAAGCTAATGAAGATCTAATTAAGCAAGGAAAACTAAAAGACTTATTTAGAAAAGGGTTTGACTTATATAGTTCGACTAATCAGATAATTAGTTAGAATACAGAAGCATTAGAGGATTAGAATTTTGTATATTGGTTGGCTAGTAGAGCTGCTTTAAAGCAATCAGATTTTCTTAAAAAGTTTAAAACTGTAATAGATGGAGAAGTAGCTCCTCTTCCTACCCAAGAAGAATCTATATTTTAGGGACTAGCAGAGGTTCTAAATGGCGATATGACTACCTAGTTTATGGAAGCGTTTAAATAGGCTGCTATAGAAAACTTCTAGGAAAGTAGTGATACTATTAAGGAGGACATTCTGAGAAATAAACTTGGGGTAAATACTGCTGAAGAGATAAGAAAATTTATCAATGATAACTAGATAGTAAATGAAGACATTATTCCCAAATTCGAGAATATATATCTAATAGAGGGCATCCCAGGAGCAGGTAAAAGTTGGGCAGTTAACTATTATATAACTAAAATGCTTCCAAAAGAACTATTGGAAAATAGCTGGTTTGTTCATAATAGTTAGAAGGCTGCCGATGAATAGGTCAAAAAACTTGGACTTAAGAAAGCATTCTCGAAAAATCCCTTTATGACTACAATTTACTCTAACTATAATACTAGTAGGGATACTAATAAATACGGATATAGATTATATGATAAGGAAGATTGGATTAAGGACTCTACTGGTAAGATTGTATATAAACATCAATCAGATGACATTGCTCCAGAAAATGTTCCATCTTTGATTATTATTGATGAAATATCCCACTACGATGAAGCTGATTTATCTCTGATAAACGACTTTGCTAAAAAATATGGAATAACTGTTTTAACTGCTGGAGATTTTGACCAAAGTTCAAGCAAGGCTATGGTAGAGAGGTATGAAAATACTGAATTACAACTGAGTCCAAAAAGGTCTTTCTTCAAACACGCGCCAAAGCTGGGAGTTAGTATGAGAACCTCTAATTCTCAATTAGACAAAACTTTAGCATCCTTTAGAACTACAGATGAAAACGATGTTGTACAGACATACTACTACGAGTAGCCCGGAAATTTTACAGGAGCTAAAGTAGTTTTTGATAAAGATGAGGCTAAGACTACTATTGACAATATTATGTCCTAGGTATCTGATAAAGATAAGGTAGGACTTATTTATTATGATATGGAGTCTCCTTTATATCAGTATATGAATGAAAAGTATAATGGAAGATTCGAAGCATTTAGAGGTACAGCAGCATAGGGGTTAGAAGGCAGGTTTTATATAGCTGATTTTACTGGAAGTGATGAGCTTAGCAGAAAGAAAGATTTATATACAGCTATAAGTAGGGCAGAGTAGGGAGCCTTAGTTTATGGTTCTGAACTTACTAAAATCAAATCTAACAGAGAAAACGTTGTTACTATGTCTTCATTTTCGAAAGCTGGTATTGCAAGATTTTCTGAAAATAGAAAAAAATTCCTGGAACAAAATTATCCTGAAAGTGTTAATCTAGTTAAAATTGATAGATAGGGCATTAAGACTGTAATAACAACTCCTCCTCCTACTAAAGTACCTCCACTAATAGCTACTCAGGATGAGTTAACTCTTCCTACTAATTATGGAGAAAAAACTGTAGAAGCGTTAAACGAAAAGTAGTCAGAATAGCCTATTCCAGAACTAGGAGAAGATTTTGTATATCTACTACATTCCCACAATACATTTGAGTTAGGAATGAAGGAAAAGGACGGAAAATTAGTATTTGAAGATGAAATTTCTAGATATAGATACAGAATTGATAGTGCTATAGGACTAGCTAAAATATTTGAACTAGACTGGAAAAATCCGGTAAAGGACGCAGAGTTCTACAAAAATATTATAAAAGAAGTTAGAGGTTATTTATTTACTAGTACTAGTAAGCCAGACCTAATATTAGCACTAAGCTCTGTTTTTAATCCAGATGAGAGTAATCCTAACTTGGAAGTAACTAATGTTGAATTTGGGTTAATGTCGGCCCCAAATATTAGTGCTAGAAATTCTGACTAGAAATGGGGCTACGGATAGGATGCAAAACAATTTGGCATTTTTGACAAAAGCAATGATGAGAGAACTATAGGCAATGCTAACCCATCTGAAGAATCACAACACATAAATAGGAAAGCTATTAATGCTATTATTACACTAGCAAACGGTAAACGAGTTGCGATTCCGTTGTTTACTTTGGGCAATTTAGAAACCTATACTAGAAATCCTACTTCAGAAATAGGAATCAAGCTAAAAGCATTATTTGAATAGAATCCAGATCCATATAACTTTCATAAAGCTATTCTATAGGATGAAGAGCTTTCCAAAATACCAGAAGTAGCCAATTTAGCTACCCTCTTTTTATTTACAAATGGTGGATATTTTAAGATAGATAACGAATCGTGGATTCCTTCCAAAGGATTAAAAAATTGGGGTATTTAGGTAAATCAGAATGCTATATCTGGAACTAAGTTTGAATTTAATGGAATTACTTCCACTATATCTGAAGCTTAGGACTATTCTGGATTTATATTCTCTAAGGGAGTATATACTTCCATGTAGGATTTAAGTGATGCTAATGGAAATCCTATTAAATTTGCAAATAAAGGCCATGCATTTATACTAGTCACCTAGAATCCGCTTTTAAGTAGTGATTAGTTAATGCGGGAGCAGTATGAACGATAGTTAATAAATCCTAATGAGAATAAAGAGGTCACTCTTGTTTACGTGGTTCCTCCTAAAGTACCTGTTGAGGATTACCTAATAAACTTAAGAAACCTAATAAAGGAAACTGATTCAGATAAAAGAAAAACTATTAAAAAACTTGGAAGTCGTTTAACTTCTTATTAGATTTGGGATAAGCTTCTCCCAGAGCTAAAAAGTAACAACCCATTATTTAATAACTTAGAAGACGAACTAAAAACAAAAATAATAGAAACAGTTGAAAGACTTTAGTAGCTAGAAAAATCCTCTCCAGAGCTATTAGTTAATGAGGTATCTACAGAAGAAACCTGGAAAGGGACAGGTAAACCTACATAGAGTATTCAGTAGCATCTGAATTATGCATTGTTGAAATGCTATATTGATGCTCATATTAGTAATGTCCTACTAGATAAAGTAAATGAACTTGCTAATATTTTGCGAGAAAGAGGAATGGGAGAGTTTTATTACTCTACTAAGTTTAAGGAAAAGATACCTCCAAAAGATTAGGTAATGGTTTAGTTAGAATCTGACAATTATACTATTAACGGTCTTCCATTTACTATAAATGCTAAACTTGATTCTAGCTTATTTAGCTAGAATAAGGATTTCAATACTATAATAGAATCTTTTGTAAATAAAATAATTCCCGCGAACGATAAAATTCCTAGAGACTATTCAAGTGATACCTTCGGGTTTATAAATCCCAATAGTTCTCAACCGAAGAGAGATACGTTTAGTATAGAACCTAATTGGTATAATATAAATCAAATAACTATTTCTGGAGAAGGCATCTCCGTAGATGGTAGAATTAAAAATTTTACTCCTGAGTATGTTGATAAACTAAAATCCGCATTACTAATTAATGGTAAGATACCTACCTCAAAAGAAATTTTTGAATTATATCGACCTTACCATTTTGACTAGATAAATCGAACAAATGCTGATTTAATGTATAATAATATTATAGCTTATTTATCTGGAGATGCTGTACTCCCTGACGGTTATAACATTTATAACATGATATAGGGAGATGTAAATCGTACAATGAATGAGTTTAACGCCAGAGATAGTAAGTCTAAGTATTTCTTCAATACTGCTAGTGATAGAGTATTTAAGGTAGAGTTTTCTGAGGATTAGATTGATAAGGCAGGACTAGAGAAATTTATATTAGATACATCCATTAGAACAGATGAATACAATCTAGGAAATAGTTTAACTCTAAGAATTAATAGGGAGAATCAGACAGCCGAATTAATAAAAGAAGCGTCGTAGGGACAAGATTCTTCTATGTATGACGAGATGTTCTTAGAGGATGGTTCTCCGATATATAACCTGTTTAGTAACATTGGTTATATGTCAGAATTTCTAGACTACTAGGGAGCATATGGCTGGAATACAGTTTCAGAAATGTAGGGTTCAGAGGTAGTTGACGAACTAACTAACATATTCAAGGCTATGCCAGATAATGATACAAATAAAGAAGAATTAAAATAGTTATTGAATTATTTAGCTCAAGATAATGAATATTGTACAAATATATTTAGAAACATATGATTTGTGACTATAAACAAAAGTTTAAAACTGATTTTGGTAAACTTATTAAAAGTCTAGAGAATTAGAGTGCAGAGCAGATACGCTCTGCAGCTCTAGATTATCTAAAAGCAGCGAAACAAAATGCACAAGATGCTGGGTATTCCAGTATTAATGATTTCCTATCCGACTGGGCAAAGTTCGTAGATTGGAGATTGGCTAAATCAGGAATAGAACCAATAGGTTCTACTACTATCCAGAAAATACTCTTAGGTGAAAATGAAGACATTTCAGAATAGGTAGTTACTACAGCTAGTATTGATATAGATTACTCTAAAAACTAGGTAAATAGTGACTTTCTGAATTAGATATATAATGGAGCTGACGAAGTTAAAAATAGTGCACTAAGGTAGATTAACTTTAACCTATGTAACTCTATGATATTTAATCGAGACAATGGGACTATAATTAGAGGAGATAGAGAGTTAAATAAAAATCTTAGAGAATACTAGTAGACATTGTTCGATATAGTATATAATTTCCTTTAGAAGAAGGGAAGAACTCTTCCTGGAAGGACTCTTATGTACGAAGATGGAAAGTATACTAGAGCCTTTGAGTACTTAGCCCCTCTCGCAGAGGATGTATTCAATAAATTTGATAGAAAGAGGTTAATAACTGAGTTTAGCTATTAGACAGACTCTCTCAAAGCTTTTAACGCATATTAGACTCTGGCACACTTTGACGAGTTTTTACTACATATTTTTGGAGATACAATAAAGATTAAAGATAGAGATACTAAATTCACAGATTCTGACAAATATACCTTATCTTCTAAAGCTACAGCTATGTTCTGGGCTAATAATGAGGAAGACGATATAGATTTATCAAAGTCAATCAACAATTTGTCTAGAATACTAGTTAATTCTACTAGGCTTTATGACTATAATTCCGGCACTCTTATTCCAGATACTTATTTGAATTTTGGATAGTTTACTGTATTAGTTAGTAAATTAAAGGATTTATCTTCTAACAGGCCCTTAACTAGGGGAATTCTTCTTAATGAGGTCAAAGCTAGAAAAAGAACTATTCCTTTAGACTCTATTAGTAGCGAATCTGCTGATTTTATTAAATCCCTAGGAACAAGCGCTACTTTAGCTACATTAATTAATAAAACGAGGTTATATCCCAGAGAAGCTTTTACTGCTATATTCGAATTACTAACTAGTTAGGACTTGAAAAATATTTTTAAGCCAATAGCTAATCAATTTACTTTAGAAGAAAGAAACGTACTTATGTCTTTGGGAAAAGAACTATTCAATAATTAGGGAAATTCTTTAAGAAGAGTGTAGGACTTAGAAGGATATTTCGATTGTGATTATTTCTCTACCTTATTATAGACATCTGATACTACATGTATTGTTAAAAATAGTCAATACTCTATAGATGCTGTAAGTGGTAAGATGGTATTAAAATCTTTATTAAGCTCTAATATTAATTAGATATAGAGAAGACTTAACGATACCTTAAATACTATGAATACTCCGGAAGGAGAAGTGCCGTATAGTCCTTCCTATGATAAGTCAGGATTTAATTTCACATGGAAAGGTAAGAATGTAAATATTGATAATGTAGGTAGAGTAACTATAGATAAGATTCCAATAGAAAATGCAACCATAGAATAGCCAGTAGAGTTTTTAGACTCAGTATTATTCTAGAATTTTACTAATAATCCAAAGTATCTAGATAATTTTGTGTTTATTACTGGTCTGTCTAGATAGTAGGCAATAGCCTAGTTATTTAGATTTGGGGCAGAATTATTACATGGTCAATTTGTGTTGAAGAAAATAAATGATGCATTATCTCAACCTAGGAGAGTTGATGAAGAAAAGTTGACTAAATTAGAAAGAATTTAGCAAATTGCGAAGAAATATTATCCAGTTGACTACTATGGAGAGCCTAAGGTGAGTCAAGCCTACTCTACTATCGATATTGTTCCCAGCAAACAGTTAACTACTCTGGAATAGCTTGCTGAGGCTAGAGCAGTAACAGATGGTGCTACTTCAGCTACTTCAGTGAAGGATTCTACTGGAAGAACATTGGCAACTAATTCTCCCAGTAGACTTTTATCTACCTATGAAATGTAGATGGAAAGTATCAGAGATAACCCCAGTTGTCCAGCGCATAATTTCTCTATTGTACAGGACCCATATACTTTCGTCAATATCTATACTGTTAGAGAACTAAAAACGTAGGATGGAGAATATAAATTGTTCAACTAGCTAAGTTCTAGGGAATTTTTGGAATCAGCTATTACATATGACCTAATTTAGCCCTTAATAGGATTAGAAACAGGGAAAAATAATCTTTCTAGTAAAGGAATCCTACCTATAATTCCTTCAGTAAATTCCGATAAATCCACAGTAAGTAAATTATTAGTTAACTTAGACCATGAGGTTAAAAAGATGGGATATTCGAGTATAGAAGAATTTATTTCGTCTACTAACAATGAACCTTTACTATAGTATATAAATAAAGAACTTGGAGACTATTATAGTAAACTGATAACTAAGTTAAATAATGACTTTAAATTGTTTACTAACAGTCCTACATATAATAGAGTATTTGGAGATTTCGTGTTAGAATATACCCCTGAATCCTTGTAGTAGTTTAAAGATAAGGCTAGAAGTGAGGAGACATTTACAAGTTATAGAAAATTAATTGATACCATAAGTAGAGAATCTGGAGTTAAAATAAACGAGGAATTACACTTTGTGTTTGCTAAGGGAGGAGAGTTATTTTTTAATAACTCTATTATTGCTCTCGCTAGGCGCTATAAAAATACAAACAGACTTGGATTCTTCCTCCAATATAAGAATACTGAATTATTAACTTCTTTAATAAATAGTAAAGTAGTTATAGATTTAGATACTAAAACTTAGAATTGGTTCAAAAAGAACGAATTGGGGCAGTGGATTAGTGATTCCGGAACTCTAATATTTGCCAAGTATAAAGACGAATAGGGAAATATTCATGATATTATTAGTGAGGCAGATTTTATTTAGCTAGGAATTAATAAGTTTGACCCGCACTCTTTAGTTGAAACTGTAGTACTAAATCCTTTGCTATCTAAATATAATGCACTCAATTATCTATATAGTTAGGAATTTCTGTTATCTACTGTAGGAAGTCATGTTAATCATCCTAATAAGAAAGCGAATCAAATAGACTTCAACAACTTTGAAGCTATTATGAACGACGAAGCCAATAGATATTAGGCATAGCATAAACGTAACGTATCCATGACTGCAGCTATGCATGAATATTTACTAGGGCAGCTCACTGGTGTCCCTACTAATGCTAGAATAGCAGTTACATAGGATATTAACGATTATGTTTGTAATATTCAAGGTGATAATACAGCAGTAAAACCTTTTGATGGTTCTACCTTTGTAAATCCATTTATGGTAGTATTGGAGAATAACTCTTTAAATGGGGAGCGTTCTGGAATACACAAAAAGCCTTTTATACATTTTTATGATGAAACTACTGGAACTGGTGGAATTATCAAAACGGCAGGCTTCGGATTAACTAATAGTTGGCTTAAGAACTCTCCATTTAATGAAAGAATGATGAAGAAAATGACAGATATTGTTTGGTCTGATTAGAATGGAGAACCTATTTACATAGACATAACAAGGAGATATTAGGGCTAGTAGGGAGAACCTGATATTGACTATGGAAATATTTATTATACTTCACCTATCAAGAATCCAAATACTGGAAAATGGGAACGTTAGTATAATTGTATAACTAAAATAGAATACTTAGGCAATGGTTCATATAATTTATATGAAACAATTGCTGCAAAGAACGGAAAACTGTTAGGAGTCCCCTAGCTAAGAAGAGTAGATGGCATAGATACTAATTACAAAGTATGGAAGTATATTTTCCAAGGAATAAACAGCGTAAGTCTGAATGAAAATGGATAGCTTGCTGGATACAAAAACTTCGGAGAATAGTCTATATATAATACTGTTAAAGCTATTAATAGTTGTGGATTTTTGTTAAAAGGGAATAAGCCCCTAGATTAGAATAATTTTTATTAGCCCATGAAGCACTCTGATATTCACTATCTTGTGACTGAGGGGGCTATTAAATAGGGGGCTGCCAACTATAATACCAAAAGTATATACTATGACAGTATTCCATTTAATAGCTATTCTATATAGCTAGCATAGGCAGGAATCCAGTTAGACAAAGAACATCATGCTGATGACTCTGAAATATCAATGATGACACAGGTGGTAAGTGCCTGCGCAGCATTAGGATATACTTGGGATGAATCAAACAAAATGTATCAAGCTCTATATTCTTTAACTAAATAGGGGATAGAACCCTTAGTAGACTCTCTTAGAAAGGAGTTAGACCCTTCTGGAAGTAATACCGAATTTTCAAAGACTTTAGCTAATCTTTTAGTTAAGTAGCTTGCTAACGGTAATAAAGCAAAAGACGGAATTATTATGGATGTAGTAGCAAACCTTATAGATAAGTATAAAAGAGGAGAAGAAATAACTGATGATGATATTAGGAAAAACCCTATCCCGGTAAGCGATCCTGTATTGTATAATAAAATAGGATCTATGCTCTCTTCAATACTTACTAAATCTGCTATTAAATTAAAGTTTAAGGGAATTTTGTCTGTGCTAGTACCGTCTCACGAGACTATAAAACTATACGGAGGAAAGCTAAAATCAGAATTCGTAAATTTTGAGGAAGAAATAAAAGAGTTATAGGCTTAGTAGCCAGTTATTGGAATTTAGGATGTTTAGATGAATAGAACCTATTTTGTAGTTGATGCTGAAGGAAATACTATAGACAAGGTTCATGTACAAGGCCCAGTTACTGGTAAGGATGTATATGGAGATCCCTCTTTAAAGTATATTGGATATTACGATTTAAAGAGTTTATATCCTAATAATTTATTTATAGAAGATATAATTGATGGAAGAAATCTGGGGTCATATTTCTTTACTTTCATTGGAAGTGATGGAATAAAGTATAATATGTATGATTTGGCAGATTCTTATAATATATATATACAGTAGGAAGGAGCCTCTAGAAAAACACTTCAGGAAGCTCTGAAAAATGTAAAAGAGGGAGGGATAGTAAAAGTATTTACTGGAAATGAATATAAAGATGTAGTCATTAACAATTTGCAAGTATAGCCTTATGAAGTTATAATGCCCAAAACAATGGCTTCACAGTTAGGACTTACTCCAGAAGATTCTGTAGATTCTCTACTAAGAGACCAGAACATATTCAAAAAGAAATTGATTAAAAATCTAGCTATTGGAATTACAGATGAGAGAGCCTATACTGTAGCTCTAAAGAGGTTAAACGGACAACACTTTTATATATTAAGTAAGTAGTAGTTTAATAAACTCCATCCAGAATTAAAGAAGATTTAGACTTATCCACCAGAAGTGGATGCAATTTCAGGAAAGATATACTAGACCGATATTAATGGAGAAAGACAATACGAATTATCCTCATTAGAGGATGATACATATACTATTGATGGATAGTAGGTTATTGTAACCGATAACGTAGGCTTCTATTTAGATGCCTTTAACTATAACATTCCTTAGGTATCTAGTAAAGTTGATTCAGTATAGTTAGGTAAGATACTTCGACACAAATCTAAAAATAAATCTTTTAGAAGTTGGATTAATACTGTTGGTAAGGATATTACTATAGCTAGGCATAGAAATCAGTAGCTAAGCAATATAGAGATAAATCAAGAAGGAAATTTCGAAAGTAATGGGCAATTAGTAGAAGCCTAGACTTTAAACATTATAAACTACTTAGGAAATGAATTATATACTTCTTTCAAAAAGTCTTTAGATATAATAGCTGCACGTATTCCGGCGCAATCAATGTAGTCGTTTATGCCTATGAAAGTCGTAGGATACGAAGATTTTGATATAAATACAGCATATGTATCTACTCACCAAATATGGTTATAGGGTTCTGACTACGATATTGATACGGTGTCTCTATTAACTTTTGAACTATTAAAAAATGGAAAATTTGCAGGATGGTCACCTTACTTTGACCTTTCTTCTGAAGAGTCTTTAAGAATATCAACTGGGCTAAACTACCCAACTGGAGAAAAGATTAAGAGAATAAATATCAGAGAAGCAGTTGAACATGAGGAAGGAGTAGGAGACGGAGATAAATTTGCATCTTATATCGTTAACTTATTTTCTTCATATGATTTTAAGATGGTTAATAATATGCCAACTCTATTTGAAAGAGATGATACCTTATAGAATAGGGTAGAATTAATTAATCGGCTATCTAAAGATGGGTTATTGAAGTTTTCGGACTTGTCCGATTTAGGCAAATAGAAGGCTGCAGATATATTCAATAAGGAATTTAGTCAGAAGTTTACTCCAGAGCAGTTAGAGTTTTTATTTGAAGAGCTTGCTGTCATGGTTAATGACCATAATTTATATTCCGACAATTAGGAAGAGTATACTAAGAACTATGTAGTATAGCAAATGATTGATATTATTGCCAATCCAGTGAATTAGATGTAGGCTACTATGTCTGTAGACTAGACTACCGATAGACCCAAAAAGATGGCAGAGAAATCGGAGGCTGGTAAAGCTTTGAAGTATGCGACTCCAGGAAACGTTGCTAATATAATGTAGGCAATAGAAGATAACTATACTGGTAAAGAGGTTATTGGTATTTCTGCAGTTGGATTAAAATCCTTCTTTGCTATTACGTAGTACGCCAACACTCTCTTAAAACAAGGGAATCTTAAACCTCTATTCAACAAATCTATTGTATTTAACGGAAAGGAGTATTACACTATAGCTAATGCTAATCCTGATTTAGCTCCGTAGACTTTAGAGAATTTAGAATTATTGTAGAGAATAGCAAATGCAGATGATGCAGCCCTTGAGATATCTGCATTGTTATCATTAGCTACAGACAACGCTAAGGAACTATGCTTGGCCAAATTAAATGCTAACTCTAAGATGGCAGATATGTATATTTACGGTCTAGCTATGGGTATTCCCTACGAAGAATTAGGTAGAGTGCTTATGTCCCCGGTAGGAGATGCTGTAGCATCCATGTTGAAGGGAAGTATTATTAGTGATAAGCTTTAGCTAAACTCTATTGATGATGTTATCAAATTTATGGGTAATCCTATTAGCTCAATACTTGGCTCTTTCAGTACCGAATATCTAGTAGATAACACCGGAAAAAAGACTGGAGTAAATATTTCTACAGCTATTAGAAAAAGTACCAAGGGAGTAGAAAAATGGTTGAACGACCTAATGAAGTCCTTGTATGGAGAATTAGACGATTTTGGCAACTATACTTAGAAGAAAACTATCAATGAAGTTATTAACGAATTAAACAGTTTTAGGAATAGAGTTATAACTAATTATAGTAATACTGTAAGGACAGACCTTGTCCAAAACAAGTAGTTAGCAAATAAAGTTATAGACTAGATTATTGACGGTCTTATAGTTTATGACAAGGTATGGAAGAACGGACCTCAATTGTTTGAAAACCTTGTTACCTTACATAAGGGAGCAGCGGAGTTTAACAAAATAGGTTAGTTACTAGGAGTTAATTAGGGAGTAAAAAATAAAGAAGAAGATTATCTAAATTATGTAAGGAATATAGAAAATATTGTTCCTAGCAAACTAGACTTCATTCAGTTTATGACTAACCAAGAATATAGGTAGGCTAAAATTGATGAGTATGAAAAGATTAAAGTTAGTTTCAATCCTTTAGCTATCATAAATACAGTTCCACACTATTGGGGATATTCTTTAGCAGCATTTGAGAAGCATGAAGCGTATATGAAAAGTTCTATTAAATACAGGACTATTCATGATTATATAAACGTTGGATATTAGTATGGCACTGATACTAAGGGTACTATTCAAGGAATTTCCAATTTATGTAATGATAAATTAGTTAATAACTACTTAAGTTCTTTAGAGTTTGTATTGCCAGCTGGGTCTACTTTAATATACTTGCAGGATAAAGATACGCTAATAAAAACTTAGACCTCTAAGGATTTGCCTATCAGATTAGGAACTATTGGAGGCAATGCTACCTTCAAAAATTGGGTAGAAAAGTAGGTAATACCAGACTTGAAAGCTGGATATAATTCTAGTAGCAGAGATCGTATTAATATAGCCCTTAAAAATAATGAGTTCATAAACTCATTAAGACCAAATATATATTCTAAAAATGCTAGTAGAAATAATTCAGTATCATATACTACTACTATTAATATGTCTCCAATTTCTGAAGAGGATAGGCTGACATTAGGAAGGCTTAGATAGAGCTTTGACTCTATCAATTCTAGTTACAATGGAATACCTATCAAAGATATTCTATACTGGTACAACCTTATTTCTTACGGAGGTAAGTCTGGATAGAGTACTCTAACTAGTATTTTTGATAACTATGTAAATTCTGCTGAACCTTCTAAGTTTAGAGAAGAGACTTCTAAACTAGATACTAGTGGAGATAGTTTCTAGTTATCTAACGAAGAGTTAGCTACCTGGCTAACTCCTATAACTAGTAGTAGAAGAGGAAGATTTAGAAGAAGAAGAAATAAGGAGGAGCTAAGAACTGACTTGATTTAGATTCTGAGAGACGAGGACGGGGTATTTACTGGAGAATAGATATATAATAATTAGGATAATATTGACTATAATGTTATATTAAGTATTCCGACTTAGGGAGACTTAATAGAATTACCATTTAATGATGGATCTATAATAGTTAATACTGTTACTAGAACCATTATGGATATAAAAACAGATAAGTTATAGGGAGAATAGCTAACGAAAGTAAAAAAGTTTTTAGCATCTCACTCTAACTTGTATATAGACTACGATCCTAATATTAGAAACTATAAAATAAATATAGATATATTAAACAAATATATAGACAATCAAATAAACTGTAAATGAGTATATGTATAAACAAAAATTCTGTAGAGTTCAGGGCGCTAGAGTAGCGTTCTGGGCTTCCAGAATCCTATTTAGCGGCTATATGTGCAGACTTCTAGGAAAGACTTGGCAGATTTCCCCACCTTGATGAAATTAAGGGAGTAGATTCTTCAAATTATTTGACAGAAGAGCTAAATATTAAACGTGGGATTACGAAGGAATAGTAGATTTATAGGCTTACTGGGAAAAATGATTTACAATCTTCATAGGTATGGATAAATGATAACTTTAGAGACCTAGAAGTGGAGTTTTCTCCATTCTTTGGCGATATTAAGGTATATATTACTCATAGACCTATTACTCAAGAAATCTCTACTCCTGTAAGTCATTCTAAAATAAGCGATACGCTAGTTGTAGAGGAGATTGTAAGTAAATTGCGGGACGTATATGGACTACCAGTAGAATCTGTTATAACAGAGGATTTAAATGAATATAAAGAATCTCCAATTTTTTCGGAAGGTGGGATAACTTATGTAAATGCAGATGCTGTTACCCTAGATACCCCAGTAATAGAGCTAATTCCTCTGTTAATTACTTCACTCCACGGTACAGAACTTTACGATAAGCTAATTAAAGATAACGAAAAAGAATTTTCTAAAGAATTAAGAAATAGAATAATAGATAAAAGCGAAAAATTATAGTTTCTTCCAACCAACGTATAGTATGAGTTAATGTATAATATGAAGCGTGTATTAGACTCTATTCTAATGGGGGAATCTAGTATTAGAGATATTAATGACGATATATTATTCAACAGTACTTTGAGGTCACTTGCTAGAATAGTTAACTCTAAAATCGATGTTTCTAATTCTAATATACTAAGTCTGGATTTGGAAGAAAAGCACAAATAGTTAATGGAAGAAGGGAAGGTAACTGAATACTGTCATGTCTGAATGTATATATAAATTTAAAGACCACGAATTTAGTAGTAAAAAGGAGTATGAAAACTTTCTACTACAAAAAGGAGACGAACTATACGAAATCTACGGGGATTTGGTATTTAATGCTTTAGATAACGTAATAACTTAGGAAGCTTTAAAGAAAGTTAAAGCAGAGGCTCAAAAGCATGTTAAAGCTTATGCTGAGGCTAAGAAATTATACTAGGATGGAGAAGATAATCTAGAATTTAAACGCCCTTATATTGGTGTAACGGAATTTCTCGCGGATCTTACTAATTCTAAAGACTAGCTTTTAATGCCTTCTTTTAGAGAATTTGAATATTGGAGAAGACGTATTAAGGACTGGAAAGATCCCACTAAAGGATTTAATAATGACGAAATAGAACTATTCGGGAAGAATGTAACCGTTACCGATAATGTTAGCGAAGACTAGCTGAAGGAGTATTTAGATAACTTTGATAATAATTCAGAAACTACCAGTTAGACTTTAGGATTAATCAAACAAATGAAGGATAAGTGGAAAGCACAGGGCGAATTAGGTACAGAGATCCATAGTATCTTAGAAATGCTTTTCAGAACTACAAAGGCTGGATTACTTATCACCCAGAGTGACAAAGCCATTAAGAGCTATATAAATTTACAGTATAAAGACAAAAAATTAAAGCAGGATACTATAAATAGTATAATTAAGTATGGAAAAAAGTTACACGAAGATTTAATTAATACATATGGACAGAATCTAACTTTCTTTCCTGAGTTTAAAGTAGTTACCAAGTTGGGATATGAGATCGAAGGGAAAGGAGATACCATCTTAGGAAAGATAGACCTATTGGTAGTTGATGGGGATGGGTATGCTCATGTTATTGACTATAAGACTTCCCCTAAAGATTCTTTTGATTCTGCGAAACAGAGAGCTTTTTGGTATCAGATGGGATTATATCATAGAATGATTGAGAATGCCGGAATTAGAGTTAACAGTCCATCACCTAAAGTTATTGTTGCTCCTATAAAAATGCATAATTTCAGGTAGGAGGGAGACACTTGGGTATTTGATACTATTTCAGCTAGGTTAGGAGAGTCTACTTTGGAAGATATAACTACTAGAGCAACATTAAATGAGGTTGCTGCTAATATTGATGAGTTTATTCCTCCTACCCCAGTTATTGATTTAACTCCCAAGGAAATTGTAACTAATGTTTCGTAGGTAATGGAGTATTCGTTTCCTAGTATAAATATGAGTAAGACTTGGGGAGACGAAGAAATAAAATCTATGATGGAAGGAAATATTGAGTAGGACCCAGAGTCTAAGAAATGGGTATTTAAAACTGAAAACTCTAAGATTCCATATACTGCTAACACTTAGGAAGAACTTTTTGAAAAAGTTAAAAAGTTCTATTAGGAAACTCTCCCAAAAAAACGCAGAGATATGGTAGCCTCTGTGGAAATGGCCTTGAAGAAAGGCATAAAAGAAAATACTAGTCTAGTTCCTTTACCAAAATAGGGAAGTATTAATGTTAAACAAGGAGCTTCCGCAGAATGGTTCTAGAATCTAATGGGTAAGTACTGTAGGAACTATTATGAAATTATCGAAAATGAAGCAATAAAGGCTTATGGGGTTATTCTACTAAGAAACAAGCTCAACGGGTAGATTGATATATTGAAAATTACTACTGACAATCTAGATTATTCTCATAAGTTTAATAAATCTAGTAGAAGATAGTTATTAACTGGGGCATTTGAAGTAGATAGTGTATAGGCTAGGAAACCTGGTTCATTGGCTATGAAAGCTACCAATGGAAACATACACTTGATGGAGACAATGGCAATCCTAAACTGTTTGCCTGAAATAACCTCTAAAGAAGGAATTATTGGAAATATACTTGTAGCTAATCCCCATTCTCTACAGGGTACAGCGGCATCAAACGAGGAATTAGTCTACAATTTCGGAGAGTTAGTATCCCACATTGATGGATTCTAGAATAATATTAAGAACATTAAATTTGCGAATAAAGTAGAATTGGCTAAAAATAAGCTTAGAGAAGTATTAGAACTTGGTGCTAGCACACACTGGGAAGAGGATAAGTATAAGTTTGTAGGAAAGTATAAGGATTTATATACATAGTTGGATGAAGCAGTCTCTACTAATGACAGAAGAGATATTCTTAGAAAATTGGAGGCAATTAGGAAAAAATTAGAAGAGCCTAATGGAGGTTTAAGAACTGAGTAGATAACATCGTTAGACACTTATAGTGAGGAGGGAAATGAGTAGAGAACTTTATATAATCATATAATGTTAGCTATTGCTGAAATATAGGGAGTGCAGTTTAGACAGCAGACTAAAGACAACGAGAAGTATCTTGAGAGCATGAATATATTTAATAACGGGGTTAAATCTCTGATGTTAGATAATCCAGGAAATCTAGATAATGCTACTCTAAATAAATTAACCTCTCTTATTACTGAAGCTTATTAGAACACTCGTGAGGATATGATGAGGGAGACTCCAATTATTAGAGAGCTAGTAGAGGAACTAAAGAAAAGCAAAGGGTTTGGAAAGCTATCAGAAATGACTGTTGGCAATTAGGCAAGCTTGTATAGAAATATGATAGAGTATAAAGATGGCGATATTCTATTTAAGAATCCCTGGAGCAACAAATTCTCTGGTACTGAACAGGAAAAGAAATTTCTTAAATATGCTCTTACTAAGATAAATTAGGATAGGTTTGGAACTGATGAATTGGATGAAATGATAACTACAGAAGATGTTAGATTCTTTAGAGTTCCATTGGCTGTAGGAAGTTTATCCTCACAAGCTTCTTAGTTAGGAAGTATTGCTGAAGCATTCAAGAAGAGATTAGTTAGTAGATTGAGTCCAAAAAGATGGTGGGAAGAAACACAGAAATAGTTTCTAGGAGTATTCTCAGATGTCTAGAATCCCTCTTCTGAAGGAGAATTATTTCAGATGAATAATATGTTTGATGCTGGAAAGAATACAGAGTAGAGACTAGAGAAGATTGCAGAGAAGGGATATGATTATTTTGAGAATAATCTAGAAACTTTGTTATTAAAGCATATATTTGCTTACTCTACTAAGAAAAACGTTGATTTAATTATGCCAATGGCTAAAGCATCAATGATCCATGTAATCACTTAGGGATAGTTAACTAATAAAAAGTTTACTAATACTGCCAATTATATCACAGATTATATAAAATCTCATATTAAAAACGAATCTTTAATTCCTGAAAATTAGTAGAATTTTAATGCTATTGTTAGCAGAATTAAAAATGCGGCATCATTCTTGGTGCTGGGATTTTCTCCTATTTAGTATGGCTACTAGATGATATAGGCTCTTTGGACCGATATAAGGCTAATGTATTAGGGAAGAGGAGATGAAAACACTCCTTTCACCTTTGAGAATTTTGCATTTGCTTTTAAAGAAGTTTATAGAGAACTATTTACTCTTGGAGGAAAGCCTACTAAATGTAGCCTATTAAATGATATGTTTGCTATTAACGATAGAGATATGAATACTTATGCAGAACAGACTAAATCAGATAGGTATGGAATATTCAATATGTCTAATATTGCTTTTCACTGCACCAGCAGACCAGATTATTACAGTAGAATGTCTATATTTGTCACTTAGTTAAAATAGGATGGCAGTTATGATGCCTATGAAAAAGTTGGAAACAAACTAGTATATGATTGGAAAAAGGATAAACGCTTTGAAGCATATGCTAATGGAAGGACTGATGACCCCAAATATAACGAACAAAAAGGGTTATATTACGCTATAGCTGAGTAGTTAGAAATAGAACATGCTAAAAATGCTGATGGTAGTTTATTCTAGATCGGACAACCTTTACCTAAATCTCATACAAACCAGCAGATTGAGAGTTTCAAATCGTTAGCTGATGATATTTATGGTTACTATGCCCACGAAAAAAAGGCAATGGTTCATTCCTATACTCTCGGAGCCTTGTGGATGCAAATGAGAACTTTCTGGTCTGGTAAGAAAAACCAGTATTTGGGAGGATAGGGTATCAAATTAAAAGGACGCTATGCTCAGTAGAAGGATGCTAATGGTAATTTGTTATACCTCACCGAAGAAAATGGCAGAATGATACCAACTACAGAAAATACTGGAGTTCCAGTAGTAAAGTGGGAGGGAGAATGGTAGGAAGGAATTATGCTAACCTTATCATAGTTAATATCTGGAACCTTTCAAGGAGATGGATTAAAGCATACTTTCGAAGATATGTGGTATAATGAGGATGAGAAGCTTAGAAATCTCTATAGAGCCAATTTACGACAAATCTAGTATGATTTACTAATGTTCTTTATTGTTGGTTCTCTCGTCACTGGAACATTAGCCGATTGGGATGATGAAAACATGAAGAAAGCTAAGGATTCTAGAGATATAGACGATGCAGCTATAGCAGCTGCTGCTCATATGGCATGCAAGATGGTAAGTTCGTCTTTTTTAGACCTTAACTTTATTGAATCTATTGGAGGACCACTAGTTTATTGGCAACCAATGTCATTTAGTTATTTTTCTAGAAGAGCCGAAGATATATATAATACAGCATTTGGGGATACTTCTTTTACTGATGCTCTTATTAGAATGTCTTCATTAACAAATAATACTAAGATATTTTGGAATACTTTACTTCCTGAAAGGGAGTAGGAATAAAAAAATAGGGAGAAACATAGACTTTATTGTCTACGCTTCTCCCTTTATTATTTACCAAGTATTGTAATCAGTTATGTTCTTACTCTCCTTACATACATTACATTTAACAGATTTACCTATACCTATTCCACTATGTGTAAATGTTACTGAACATCCACACGCCTTTATTCCCTTATGTAGTTCATAATGTTGTTTTTGAAATTCGGCATATGCATTTGCCTCCTTCTCATTCAAACTATAAGAGATAGCACTAGGTTTAAATATATTAGATATACAAGCAGTACCATCAGTACTAATAACAAATCCAGAGGAAGTTCCTTCTTCCTTTTTGTCCTCGTTAATCTGCCGAATCCTTTCTTTGCAAATATGGATAATCTTCTCGTAATCCATTATTCTAGCATCCTCTTTAGACTTACCAGGTTCTTCCTTAGTTCTCAGTATCCTCTTTACAATATCCGCATCCCATGGATTCAAATTATATTCTCTCCAAATATCCCAAGGTTGTATTTTATGCTTGCTGTAATTAGAATTTCCTACATTATAGCTTCTAATGTCTTCATTCGTCTCCATCAACTATTTCGATTTTATATTCAAGTTCCATAGAATCTCTTAAAGTGTCTAAATCATCTACGAACATAATTACGTCTCCAGAATCCACAAAGTCTCTTAAGACCTCTATAAAATCAAACTCATCGAGTTCGTCATCACATTCCTTAGCATAGGCTACTCCAGTTCTACTTAGTAATACTCTATACATATTAATTATCGTTTAAGATTTGCATAATAGTTCCGAGAGATACAGCACCAACAGTTCTCTTAACTTCTTCATCTCTGTCATTGTAGTAAATCAACACAGGCACATTTCTTATGCCTTTAGAGTTTGCTAATTCTTCCTCTTCATCTACATCATGCTTTACTATCTCTATCCCAGAGATTTGTTCAAGAGTTCTGTCTAATACCTTGCATGGTCCACACCATGATGCTCCAAATTTTTCAATTCTTGTTACCATTCTTATTAAATATGAAAATCAATTACAGAAATTTCTACATCATCTTCTACTGATTCCAGATAATCTAAAAACTCTTTTCTCCAAACATCTTCATCTTTGTCATTGGTAGTCATAGCCCACCAACCCATACTAGCAGACTCATGCCAATCTCCGTCCTCTGTTACAAAACAGAATGGAATTCTATCTTTTTCCAACATAGCATCCCAGTCTACTTCTTCTTTGGTAGCAAAGATGGCATTGAGGGGTTCTCCGTCTTCTCCTTTTTCCTTAAGAAGTAACCATGCTCCCCATCTACCTCCTTCACAATACCAATCCCACTTAGAGTCAGGATTATATGTAGACATCAAGTTCTCTTCGTCATCAATTTCATATCCCCAGTTCTTAGCTTCTTCCCAGGCATCTTCATATGAGATAAACAACCCTTTCTCTATGATTTTATTAGCTCTTTCAAGCTGTTCCTTTTCCCATTCGGTGGTAGGATTCTTATACTTATCTGCTAGCTTAATGGCATACTCATAGTTATCAGCGTGTCTGGTTTTAACCTCATCAATGGCTTCATCCTTTGTATATCTAACATATTGTTCTACCTCCATGTTTTCATCATAGGGTTCTAACAATGTTTCAACATTACTTCCGAATACTAGTCCTACAAAATGGCTCATACTATATATTTTTTAACAATTTCTGAAATCATCTTACCGTCTGCTTGAGGAAATTCTGATTTCAAATATTTAATCGCATTTCCCATTTCTTTCTTTGGAATTTGGAAACTAACCATATCTATTGAATTTTCTTCATTATAGAAATCTTCAATAAAGCCTTTTCCCTCACACCATATTTGTAATGCAGAATGTATGTCTGGCTCATTTACAGGCTCAGGAAGCAACTTTTTTAGTACTTCCAATTCATCCCTATATTCAGTTGCCAAGTCCTCTCTACCAGCCTCTATAAAGCTAGAAATACTGTCCTCTAATTTCTTACACATTTTAGAAATAAGCTGTATCTCAGCTGCTTCATCATAAGGTTTAGCATTTTTAGCAGTTTGTAGAATCTGAATTTCTGCCTTCAGATTCTTATATGCACGAAGTTCTACTTGATTTTTAGACTTCATTGCTTTAGCTATACATTCGTTTATATTTATCATTTTAAATTATTTAATCCTTCTTCTAAAACTCCATTTAACCAAGTGCCTCCATTGTAAAATTGGGCAATGTACTTGTAAGTTCCATCTCCATTACTTCTAACGTCAACCAAATAGGAAGTGTCTTCTGGATATTGAGTATCATCACATTTATACAGTTCTCCGTTTAACACTTTATAAGTATCATCTACATCCATTAAGGTTTCAGCATATGTATCTCCTTCATAAGCAATCTCATAACCATATTTCTTACAAAGATACTCACAATATTCTTCTACTGTAAGTCCTTTTGTATTAATTTTAGTTAAAGTTCCTGTATGTAATTCAACACAACTCATATTTCTAGAGTATAATTAGAAATCCAATCTCCACAACATTCACAATGTCCTAAGTCTTTATATTCTCCTAGATGCTCAATAAGAGACATCCATACATCCTGAAGAGTAGCTATATCGGTTTCCCTATCTAGCATGGCTCGTATAGATACTTTTATCTCTTCCGGAGTCATGTATGCAGTCTCTTTTCCATCAACGGTAAGGGATGTGCAAATACATCCGTCAGTATATTCTATTTTCATAATTAATTTATTACCTATTATAATCCAAAGTCTTAACCAAATACTTGATTGCTTCTAACTGTCCATATGTTAAGGATATCAGTTTGTCATTTAAACAAATATCCCAACCTTCTCCATTTGCCCATTCTGTTACTTCTATAAAGTCTGAATCCTTCGCCAGATGGTCATACTTTTTTAATTCGTCGCTTACAGCTTTTCTTTCATGAATTTCCATATCAAATAATTATTTTAAAATATACAGAAGTCTTCCAGGTTCTCCAACCTAGAAATTTAGTAGGAACCCAGTTAGGTTTTCCTATTAAATCTCTAAGTTCTAATGGAGTCAAATCAAATTCCATCCCTTGAACATCATCTGGAGACAGTCCTATCCAAACTTTCATTCTTCTGAGATTCTATTTTTTCTTTAACTTCCCTATATGATATTGGGGTAAAATTATTATTATCAACTCCGACATCATACTGAGTCGGTAATAATACCCTAAGTCTAGAAATATCCAAACCATCAGCTTGTGGTCCGGAGTGAACATGGCCAAACAGTTGCCATACTCCTCTATATGACCCTCCATAACACAGAAATGGATAATGGTTTAAGTAGATAGAATTATCCTCAATTTCTATCTGCAGCTGAGGTACTACCATATCAAAATATAACATATATCCCTGTCTAAGATTCTTTCTGTCATGATTGCCTATAATGAGGTTTATATGACCATTTAGACGAGGGATGATGCTATTCCATACACTACTTCCACCAAAGGCAAAATCTCCCAGATGGAAGACCGTATCGTCCTTAGAAACCACCTTATTCCAATTTTCTATCAGAACTTCGTTCATTTCTTCTACATTTTGAAAAGGTCTATTACAAAACCTAATTATATTGGCGTGTCCGAAATGAGTATCTGAGGTAAAAAATGTATGGTCTGGACTATACTTAATCTTCTTTTCGCTCATTCTCTTCTAGTTTTTCAGCAGTTATATTATACCCAGTTTTCATCCAACAATAAAACTTAGATGAAACCATTTTTCTAAATTCAAAGTAAAACATCTCTTCTCTAGCTAATATAGGAAATAGGGTATGCGTTACTGCCAAGATTGAAACATTAAATTTCTTATGCAAGTTCCTGTACATATTAGACATTCCTACTTGGCGAGATAGATCGAATCCCTTGTCAACTTCATCAAACACTAATAGAGTTTTCTCATCCCAATGTTCCTTGTTTTCTTCTAACCATTTACTTAACATCGCTAGACCTCTCTGACCTGTAGACATACGTTTGGTTTGGAATCCTCCGTTCTCAAGTAAGGCTTCTGCTGAAGCACTATTATTAAGACTCGTTGGGTCATCAAATTCGGCACTAATGAAATAAAACCTAGTAAAGTCAGTACTTATTTCAACCTTATTTTTGAATCCTCTAATATCACAATATCCAAGCTTAGTCTGATACACAGCGTTTGGGTCATCTTTGCTGTTATCACATTGATAATCTCTTATAACATTAACAAGAGTTGATTTTCCACACCCGTTATCTCCAGCAATCAGAATCTCTGGATGTTTACTAAAATCGAAATTAAATTCATCACCTTGCTTGAGGGTTCGAAAATCCTCAAGCATTTTTATATTAAGGTACATATTAAGAAATCAAATCTTTAAGTTTAGAGATATACTTACTATTATCCTCAGCTACTTGCTGGTTAAACTCAATTTGAGTTTGGATAGAAACAATCTCATTTTGTTTAACTTTAATGTCTTCAGCTATAGCTGCATTTAGAGCCATAGCCTGGTCATAAGAGGTCTTGAAAATATTCTTTACTTCTGCTAACTGTTCAGCAAATGATTTTATTTGTTTTTTGTTACCGAAAATACTTGAAATGTTCATAATATTAATTTTTACTTATTTATAAAATTGGTTTCTACTTCCCATTCGAAAAAGCTAGAGTCTAAATTCTCATAACTTTTTCCTGGACTATTTGCGTAAATGCCTATTAACTGTTCAGTCATCATATTCATCATTTCCGCATAGTCCATTTGTCTTCTTATTTTGGCAGCTTTACGAGTCCATTTAGAATTTCTTCCTACAGTATATACTGCTCCATATCTAAGACATCCTCCACATACTCTTGGATATAGGAAGGTGTACTTAAGAGCCTTCTTTATTTTTCTGGGTATCCTTTTATTCTCCATGATATGTAAAGCCATAAGCTGCTCCATATAAGTCCCACAAAGTTTCTTCCTCCAAGTCTCTAGAACTCCACTCTAAATCTGGAAGAGAATATTTTACTATAGCAAAATACAAGTCTACAAATTCCTCCTCAGCATAGTCAAATTCATAACACCCAGCTGGTGCACCCCATTCAGCATCTGATTCCCTAACATACTTCTCGTCTATTATTCCTAGTTTTAATAACTCTTTAGTAAATTTTTCTGGTATCCAATAGTCTGACTGAAAATCTACTCCAACTTCCTTGATAAAATCAAAACCTAGGAGTTTAGTAGTTTCTTTGTATGCTTTGGATATTTCATCTGCCGAATGATTAGCAACTATATGATAGTCCGTTGTACAGGCATGACCGTCCCCTCCTGGGTCTCCAAGCGTAAATCCAATATTATACTTCATAATTAACAAGTTCCATATTCTGTTTCTTTATAAAACTCAATCTTTTGTCCATATAGTTTCTGTAATTCCTGATTTATTTCAGTAAACACACTATAAGGCATCTTTTTATTCTGTCTAGCAAAATAGGCAGGATGATACACTTCTATAATTTTGGGACTATTTACAATATATTTCTTAAATGATGATGCTTGATTACCAAATAAGACATATATTATACCTCCATCTCTAGAACTTAGATTGTGAATTAATTTGGCAGTAAAGGATCTCCACATATCAAAGTGTGAGCCAACTCTACCAATTTCACAAGTGAAAGCAGTGTTAATCATTAAAATACCTTGCTTAGCCCACGATTCTAGAGTGTTATCAAAATCTATTCTATTATGAGGAATCTCATAATTTATTGCAGCTTCTTTGACTACCTGTAATGAAGGCGATAGTTTATCTTCTGGAGTGTCCTTTGAGTTGCCAAACAATATTCCAGTAGCCACACCTTGTTGTGGGTACGGGTCTTGTCCCAGAAAGACTACTTTACAGTCTTTCAAAGGACAAGCCCTAAAGGCTTTAAATATATTTGGAGAGGAGGGACATAAAGTTGTTTTATCTATAGTACTTATCCAAGACAGTATCTTGCGAAGTTCTGCAGTATCTATTACATCCATCCAATCTCCAAAGTATTCACTAGCTTTCATTCACACCATCCTTTTTTTCTAAATTCTGCATGTAGAGGTTCTGCCAATTCTCTAGCCTGTGGATGTGCACTTTCTGCATCACGCAATTTAAAGAATCCGTCCCACTGTGTAAGAGTACCAGTCATAATTAATTCAGTCTTAAGACTATTAGGTAGTACAGCTCTTGCTTGCTGAGGTTTCCAACCCAAGTTCAGTAAATCAAAATATTGATTTTCAGCGACTTCTAGAGCACGCAGGAATGAATCAACCTCTTTCCAATCATTACTCCTAGTCCAGGCTCTCGGATTTACAGATTCTCCAAATATATCTTCCTCATTAGCACCAACTCTAAAGTTTATACCATCATGGAAGTATGCCTCACCTTCTGGAATGTCTAACCAAGAGGGAATGATAAACGTACACTCCTTACCAAACTTATCCTTAGAGTAGTTACAATACATTTGTTATGTTAAGGCTCTTTATCCTTAACTCTCCTCGTTTCCAAGGAGTATCGGACTATATCATCATCCTTTACAGGATGCCCAGCACTCGTGTCAGTGTTATATTCTATGTGTAGTATAAGGGACTCGAACCCTTGTAGTAGCTAACTCTCTTCCAGCATAGTAGTAGGTCTACCTATTAATGTAGTTTGCATACAACTACCTCTTACCACATATAGTTTCAACTGTTAGTCTCTGAACCTTCCAACTTTGTTAAAGGTTGGCTTGGCTGCTGATTAGCATGATTTAATACTTTTCTACAAAACTCATACAATTGTTCCATTGTCATAGTATGTTTACTTACATTAGCTTGGTAGGTTACCCATTGAACGTTACCTTCAATATATCCTTTAGAAGAATCTATTCTATCAAGAGAAGCTTCGTCTATACTAGGAATATAATCTCCAGTAATAGCACAGATTTGTTTTTGTTCTTGAAATAGATTCCATAGATATTCCATGGAAACCTCAAAAGCATATCCTCTCTTCTCTGCTGACCTTCTTAGTCTAGTATGTTCAGTAAGGGTTAAATCTCCAACTCTACCATTAGTTAAAGTTGTTTGTAAGGCTCTTTCCCTTTGAGCACACTTTTCACATTGAAAATCTCTATTCTCATAGAGAAGCTCTATAGGTAGTTTATAAGCTTCGGTTCCACAGTCACATCTAACTTTGTAATAGGCAGTAGAGTTTCTATATATTGGACCATCAATAACAGTCCAATGCTTATACTTGCTACCTATTTCCAACTTAGCTGTTCTTTTTCTTGCAGAGCAAGATTTACAGCTAGAAGATTTACCGTTTCTTAATGCCGAAGCATTTATCTCATTTACAGCTCCACATTTACATTGACACTGTATATACCTAGCTTTGTTTCTAGACGGAATATCTGTATTTATAACAGTCCAATCTCCAAATTTATCGCCTACTTTAATATCCAATTTTCTCATAGTTACAATTCTTTTATGATTATTACTATGACAAAGATAATGATAAATTTGGATATATCCAAACTTGTAGAAAAGATTTTAATAAATTTTAGCCTTCCAGCAATTCACTGGGTTATTCATAAATAATTACTTATTTAAGCCGCCATTATCATTCGACGGGTACTTTCCTGAGCAAAAGACATTACTCTATGCCTTACAAACTCATGTGATACACCTCTATCACATACAAAGTGTACAGTAACTCTTCTCTCATGGTACTCTGTAGGTTCACAGATATACTGCAAGTCATCAAGACAACCATTCTCTGCCAATACTCTGAGGTTGGTAGTAATAGCTACTCTCCTTTGACCGTCAACCTTACATATTTTGAAACCTTTTGAATAAGGACTCTTAGTATATTTACCCCAACCATTAGCTTCTATAGGTAGTATAATCTCCATAGGCATAGCCAGATACACAGTACCATGTTCCAACATAGCACCATGACCAGACTTAATCATCCTATCTACAAATGGTTTGGCAGAATCTTCTGTTATCTTATCCTCAGACTTATAACATACTCTACCTACTTTCTCAATCTGTTTATAAACTCCTTCAAGACCAGCAGGCTGTTCCCATATTTCAAAACTTTGTTTAATCAGCTTCATTGCAAAACTCTTTTAATTCTTGAATACCTAACAGACCACTATGTCTTTTTACAACATTTCCCTCATCATCTACTAAGATGAGAGTAGGTACTGTCCTTATCTCATACTTGGATGCAATATCCTCACCCTGTATAGACTGAACATCTATACTTTCATGTGGAATACCTGCAAGCTGGAGATTGCTCTCCAGCACCTTGCAGGGTCCACAAGTTCTCGAATAAATCTTTAATACTTTCATTATTTTAAATTTATAGTTACACTCTCACAGAACATAACACTACATTCATCAATGTTATGTCCATACTCTCTTAATAGTGATTCAGTATCCTTATCTTCAGGATTGGTGTATACACTTACACTACTATCAGAGAAGTCCATTACAACTAATCTTTCCATAACTACTCCTCTAAATTTACTTCAAGGTCATCAACACACCAATTACTTAAATCTTCATGTACTTTTGGATTGCTCTTAACATACATATGAGCACTTTGAGGCAATACAATTTGCTCTTCAACTGCACCTTTAAGGTCACAGTTTGAGTAATCTATATCCTCAAAATATTCACCATCTTCATCCTTTCCAGAGTCAGTAATCTCATAGTCAGATACCTTAATCTTTACAGTTTTACTAAGGGTGACACTTACTGTGACCTCAATTTCCCTTTCAGGATTATCAACCTGATTCCAGGGTGCATCTTTAGTATCTGCACCCATAGGATAATTATAATTGTCCATTATTTTTATCTTCTCCTTTTAATATCAATTACCAAGTTATTCTCTTTAATCAGTCTTCGAGCAATTACACATTCAAGATTCTTAGGTATGCTGATATGCTTTCCCTTATCATTCACATAGATAGCATGGTCTCCCTTACATCTGTTATAATGGAAACCATTAAATTCCACTATCTTTACGAACTCTCTTGATGTATATTGTCTCATACTACACTTTCAGAATGTCTTTATACTTCTCATAAGTCTTCCTTATAACCTCTTCCCCTATTGGATTAGGTCTCTTTGAGTCCCTCTCTATACACTTTTGAAGAGGTATAAAGAAGTCCTTAAATTCAAGGCTGTACTTTGGTCTTACTACATCAGGCATTACCCCCTTTGGATTATTCCAACCATCAAGCACTCCATTATAGTACTCCAATTCCTTGGGATTGAGATTCATATTGTCAATAACAATATCAAAACCATAGGACATAGAATTTAGCAAGAAAGCACTTCTCAAGCTTTTTACTAAATCCTCTCTGCTGGGAACCCAATACTTACCTAACATATTTCTGATGTCATCATTGTTGAATCTTACTCTATGTTCAGGGTCTTCAAGTGCTCATTGTTTAGCCCATGTAGTTTTGCCACTACCTTGAATACCTCTACATAAAATTATTTTAGCCATATTATAAAACTCCTTTAATCTTTAATAAAGTCCTCATTATGTTCCAATCTACATAAGGTCTGGATACCATACCATATTCATCATATTTTAATGGTGTTCCAAGTGCTGCATCATCTATATAGATGTTAGCATATATCTTAGGAGATGATGTCCATTCCTTTTGTTTAGGGTTCTCATTTATTCCCCATAAAGGTATTCCATTCTTCTTGAACCAGTCAATAGCATCCTGTAAAGTATCATTAGATACAATCTCTCCACTAAGAGTTTTACCCTGATTATTTTTATCAGGATGGCTTCTCATAGTGTAAAGAATAATCTTATGACCTTTCTCTACTAACTTCTTCAAGATAGGAGCTGCTCCTATATCTTTGCCTACTTCAGGAAACTCATGTGTAACACAAGTCCCATCAAAATCCACTGCTATTATCATCTACTAAATTTTTATGTTCTACACAATACTCACTACCATCTACAACAGGTTTCCCACAAAAGCATCTTTTCTTGGCATTAAATCCTAATTCAATACTTGACTCTGTTGAATCTCGGATTATTTTTCTAATGATGCTAAGGGCAGTATTCAGCTCATTCCTTTCAAGAGGCGTAAGTACCCCTTCTTCAAAGGAAAAACCTGTCATACCTTTTAACCTAAAAAGTATTATACTTCTTTTCTGCCATTTTAGTTGCTTCTCTGTCATATTATTTACTCTTGCTGACTACAGAGTTCAAAACTAACAAAGCATCCCTAAGGGTTTTCTTCTGAGCAGGAGTACAGTTACTCAATTCACCATACTCCTGTTCAAAAAGAAATGACCTTAGGTGGTTAGATAGTTTCAGAGTCTCTTTAGCCTTTGTTTTAACACTAACCTTAATTCCACTCATCTTTCTACCCTCCTATGATGGACTTAGAAAGGTTCAATGTATTCTGCATCAGGAAATGTAGCATAGACATCATCCCAAGCTGCATCTCTCTCATGCTCTACATCCTCATCATACCTATTATTATAGGTTTCTCTATGTCCATCTTTGAAATGAATTATAAATGTCATACTTCACCACCTAATTGTTTTATCCTGTCCTTGATATACCATATAGCCTTCTTCAAATCCTCAATTTCCTTTTGATTATCTGTAAGGCTTGCATCCTTCTTGAGACCAGCTCTCCAAAGATACTTAATGGCATTACCAATAGAGAAAGGATAGTGCCTTGCAATCTCAATACACTCTATACCACTTGGATGGGAGTTATAATGTTCAGGATGATTGACATTATCAGGCTCATCTATTGGAAGTCCAAAGTAGTTACTGATATAGTCATTACAAATTTCACACTTTTCACCATTGTCATTAATGAGCACAACACCATATTGTTCATATAAGTCTATGACTTGATATTCCTTACCCTTTGTATAATTAGGAAGACCAGGTTTATCTCCCCCGTCATAGACAATGACATCTCCTTTTTTAAGATTTCTCGGATTCTTTATTGGCACTAACATTCTCATTTTCCCAGTCTAAAAGTTTCACAAACTTGTCAAAGAAGTCTTTGTACTCCCTGACATACAACTCACCATTCTCCATCCCTTGATAAATCAAAGCATTAGACCATTCTCCAGATACAGGATTCTTCATCCTGCATCTGTAGAGTGGCATATACTTATGACCTGTCTTAGGATAAACATAAGTTCTACTTCTAATCCTTTGCAGCTTTAGCCTTATTATATACCATACACCACCTATTGCACACAGTATATATACTACTACAAAAATAACTATTCCCCAAATTTCCATATTAATGAACCCAACAAGGGGCAATTTCTGGCACAGCTTTAATAGTTACTTTCTTACAGAAGATTGCTGCTGCATACTCCATACACTCACTTAACTTCTTAGCTTCCTGCTCTGCAATTTCCTCAGGTGGCTCTATCAGATACTCATCATGTACATCATTAGGAATGAGGACTTTGAATATAAGCCCATCATTAACCAAGTGATTAAAGTATCTAATACCTGCTATCTTAGTCATTGCAGCAGCAGTACCTTGAGAAGGATAGTTACATGACTGATTGTCAGAAGCACTCTTTCTCTTCCATAAGTGTTTCATCACTGACACATATACAGTTTCTCTGTTAATATCAATGAATCTTTCCTCTACCTTGCCTGCCTTTTTAACCTTATATGAATACCTAACAGCTATTTCTTCAATAGGAACACCTTGAGCAAACTTCTTTGCAATTTCTTGCATGACAGATGGTGGAATCTCAGATATTACTCTACCACTATCTCTTGCAGCTTTGTATATATCCCAGAAGTCTTCCATACCATTCTTTCTCCTTTCAATACCTTTCAGTATAGGATAGTCATAGATGTATGCCCTTAATCCAGTTATCTTTGAGATTAGGATATAGCCTCTATTCCACATATCTCTCTTTTGTACCTTGAAATAGCTTGCTATACCATTAAATCTCTTGAAATAGTTGTTATAAATCTCAGTTGCAAAGTCCACAGGAATATTACAATTAGTTGCCATTGTAGGAGCCTGACCATTATAATTGAAACAGAATCTTGCCTTCTTAGCCAAATCTCTAAGGTCTTTTCTTACCTTCTTGACATCCTTCTCTGCAACCCCATCAAGGTCTTTAGGGAAACACATCTTGGCTACAAAGGAATGTCCATCTCTCTGGGCAGGGTCATTATAAAATGCAATCCATTCCCTATCATTGGATAGTTCAGTGAATACATGACCCTCTTGGTCTCCATAATCACAATCTACCAGCAAATGACCCTTTTCAGGTACAAATGCTGCCCTTGTTTCTTCTGTGGCTGGCAGTTGTTGAACATTAACACTCTTATCATTTGCTTGTGTAGAAGTGTCTTTGTTATCATCTGCCTCCTCTGCAATATCATAATCTTTAGTCTTACCTCCCTTGCCTTTTCCTCCTGAACCACAACTCAACCTACCTGTATCCATCATTTGATTGAATGTTGGGTGGATTCTCTGTGTAACAGGATTAATGGCATCAAGGAAGTTCTGACCAAAAGATGTCACTACCTTAAAAGCTGCTGAATATTCCAAGTATAAAGGAACAATACTGCTCTTACTTGCTTGCAACTCTATAAACTTAGACTCTACAGACTTTTTCATCTTGCCTGTTTTCTTGTCTTTGACTAATAGGTCAAACCCAAGTTCTTCAAACAATCTGATTACCTGCTTAGAACTATTCCAGTTAATGATACATTGAGGTCCAGTATCAAACTCAGCAAATAATGAAGGCTGTGGTATTACCACATACACATTATCTGCAAGTTTGGCTGGCTTGCCTTTCTTATGAGTATCATAGTTTCTTGCTATGAGAGAAGGGTCACCCTTCTTCATTACATAATCCACTACCCACTCATTAAGTTTATGTTCAGCAACTCTTAACCTCTCAGCATCCTTATCCATCTTAGCCTTCCATTTAACAGGGTCAAGTTTAATACCACAATATTCAATATATGCAAGGACTCTTACAAACTCATTTTCAATGTCAAGTGCTACTTTCTGACCTCTTGCAGTGATAGTTTTGAGCTGTAAGTCCATAATATCCTCAAGATACACAACATCATTTGCTGCATAAACTATAACCTCTTCTGTCATACCTGCATGTATCTGTCCTCTAACAGTCTTATCAAGAAAGATACCTAAATACCTATCACAACAAGCCTGCAAGGACAAAGATACAATGCCAGGTGGGAATCCAAGAAATAGAATTTTTTCAGCTAAATAAGTATCATAGACATTTCTGACTACAATATGTTCCTTATACAGCCATCTTAAATCAAACTTTGCATTATGAATGATGAATAATCTGTCACTTTCAAGATAATCCTTATACTGCTTGACATCAGTAGTCATACAGTCTATTACAACTTGATTTTCCTTATTACCAAGCTGAAGAGTAAGCAATTTACCCTGCCATATCTCTGTACCTGTAGTTTCAGTATCTAAACCTACCACTCGAAGAGGCTCTAATATTTTAAGAGACTCCTCTACAGAGATACACTTATACTTAGCATTAGGAAACTCAAATAGTTCTCTCTGACCAGTAACAAAATATATCATCATTCAAATGTTATAGTCCATCCATAACCCTCAACAAAGTCTATAGATTTGACAACTGTCTTGGCTTCTTCAAGCTCACATCCTACCACAATCATTGGACCTCCTGATGGTTCAATAAACTTATTTCCTCCCTGAACTTCACCTGCTCTTAATGTGGGTGCATCACTTTTAAGTACATAAGTTTTAGAATCAGTACCATCAGGTTTAGGCATTTTCTTGAGGTAGTTTATAGCTTCATATCTGGACCTAAGTTTTATAATATCTTCCATTATTTCTTACTATATGCTATTAATGAGGCAAAGTCAAAGACATACTTATACTTTTGGAAGAACAGGCTACCAAGAATACCATGAATCTGTACACCAGACTCCTCCTTGACAATAGCAAAGGCATCATCCAAGTCATGAATGCAGAAATCACCTACAAACTCTTGTCCTTTATAAGTGATTGTCATTTCACAGAACTTAGTGTTCACCTTATTACCTTCAATTCCTGTTACATCCATGTCTTTTTCCTCTATCTTCTTGTGGTCAAGAAGAGGAAGAATAGAGCTGTTGATTTGGGAGATGTTACTTCCAGTGTCCAACAAGAAGTTGAGTTTCTTATCTCCATTATAGAATGTTACAACAGGCAACTCTACCAAATCCATAGCCTCTTTGAAAGACATATTTACTCTTTTACTCTGCTTACAGTAATCTTCTATACCATTAATGATAATAGATAGAATGATTACTGCAAGCATAATACCAATTACTTCTAATACCATGCTTCATGCTTTTTTTTTAGTTATTACTTGACACCAGAAGTACCAAATCCTCCTCTGTTATTATCACCTAAGTCATCCACTTCCACAAGTTCAATACCTGAACTTAGCAGCCATTTAATCTTCTGCCACATAGTAGCTTTCTGATTAGGAACAACCTCAAATTGGCATATTCTGTCATGTTTCTCAATTTTACCAGCCTTAATAGCAAATACTCTGAATAGCCATTCATCACCATTGCCACTATAACTGTTATCAATTTCACCACTACAACACATGACTACCCCATGCCTCTTAGTAAGAGAACTCCTACCTTTAAGTTTAGCCATCATTCCTTTAGGGAGCTGCATTGCTACACCCAATTTAATTGACTGCTCATCAAAGGTAACATCCCTATACTTTTCATTGTCTTTTTGATATTGAACACCAGCTTGAGGTGCATTGAATGTATAGGTGTCTGCTGCTCTCAAATCAATTAAATCACCATTTTCATTAATCACAGGCATACAGCCCTCAGTCAATACTTTTACTTTAATTTTCAGTTTCATGTTTCCAAAATTTACTTGTTATGTCTACCAACTCCTTGCCATTGACTTTATAGAATCTCTGATTAGTAGTCCTACTGTTAAGTGGACCAAACTCTTCCTTATAGGGTCCAAGTTTTATATAGTCAAAGTTGGATAGGTCAATGCTATTACTTAACTCTTGTCTTCCACTATACCAAGCTACCTTTATGGAATTATAATGGTTAATAATGAAAGAAGCCAAAGTATTTATTTTGTCTGGCTCTGCATCACCTCCCATGAGAGCTATACAGCTAACTCCACTATTCTTCTTGATAAGTTTCCTTACTTCATTGAAAGTTAATTCAGTGCCTATATCCTGTGCCAAGTAAGAGCTATGACAGCCCTTACATTGACATGGACAATTAGATATGTTGATAGCAAGAGTTACTTCATCAGGAACTTCCTGAAAAACAATTTTAGTGTCTACGTATTTTAGCATATCTCACTCCTTCCATCACTATAGGTTCTATGGCTTGCTTCAACCTGTCTGTCTTTACCAAATGACTTGATAGGTCTTAGATAGCCAATCACTCTGGTATATTGGGTGATGTTCTTACTATGACACTTTGGACACTCAGTAATAGGATGCTTAGTAATGTAGCCACAATCATCACACTTACTATTAGGAATATTAAATGTGAAGTAGTTGGTTCCATTAACTATGGCAAAGTCTATCAACTTGAGATACTGCTCTTTACTCAGATGGTCTTCAAGATTAATATGAGCTGCACTACCTCCATCAGTATATTGATAAGTCTGTCTTCCATGAAGTATAAACTTATCAAGTACTGAGGTATCATCATGTGCATTATAGAAGTATGAGTTATACAGATTCTCATCTTCTGGCACGATGTAACCATCTTGCAAATCCCATTGATAATTTTTACCACCCAATCCTTCAGCAGGAACTACCTCAGAATTGAATAGGAATGGTCTATTAGCATCATGGATAGAGTGCTTCTTATTTTCCTCTTTGATAGTCCCAAGTATGAATTGCAGGAACTCAATATACTCAGGATTATTATTTACTTCAAGACCCAAGAATCTTGCAGCCTCATTCAAGCCATTGATGCCTATGGTACTGTATAACTTTCTTATATAAATATATCCACCATTTGAAGCTGCAAACATACCCTTATCCTCAAGGTCATACAGCATTGTCTTATATGCTATGTGATACTTATATACTCTTTCCAAAATTTGAATTAAATGGTATTTTGCATTACCATACCATTTAAGTTTCTTTTTTCTATCAATTGTTTGAAACTTACCACCAATTTTTTGAGCAATATCTTGAATAATTCTATTAATATTAAGAGTAATTACATTACAAGAACCAGTCATTACACCAGTAAGACCTGATGTAGGATTAAAGGTATTCTCTGCAAGCTCATTCCTTAATCTACAGCATGATGCAAGACTATCAGCACTATCTGATATATAGGTGAAGAAGCTATGACCTTCTGCATACATTTCAGCAGTAAAGTCTTTATAGTCCTTGTCTATAATATCATTGGTCTTAGGGTCATACACCATAGCCATTGTCTCTACAGGGAATGTAAGAACCTGCTTGGTTCTCAACTTATTGAAGAACTTCATAAATAGTCTTTGCAGACAATCTACTGCTTCCCATTGAGGCTTAGTACCATCAGGGTAGTAGAACTCTCCAAACAATGAATCAAAGTAGGTATGGTCATAATAAGACACATTAGTGAATGGACTCTGATAAGACCTATTGCCAGCAGGCTGATTTACACCATAGATAAACTGTTTGAATGCCTTATATATAGCATCTCTGATAGTCCTCTGCTTACTGCAATGGTCTGTAGTAGTTACTACATCCAACTTTTCATACCAATTAGGTCCAAACTCCTGTACAATGTAATAGTTAAGGGCAATAAAGTATTCACCTACTGCCACTGCACCCTTACACTGAGAGGATAACAAAAAGATAAGATTGGTTACTTGACCACTGAATGATTGCAAGTCATTAGGAGGTGTTGGAGTGATACCATCAATATTACCTACTCCTTCCATCATAAGAGGATATAGACTCACAGCCATACAATACTGCTTCAAGACAGGAGTGGTTGCTTCATCATGTGTATAAATGATATGAGAGTTCAAATCCTCTTCATACTTCTTTGCTACTTCAGGGTACATTTCATTCAGCTTGTCTTTCATCCTTTGCCTCTGAATAACCCTATTAGTAGTCTTATACACTTCACCCTCAAGGTTGGCAACATTCTTCATAGTTACATTTGCATTGGCATCTGTCTCTGATGAAGTAGCTGCATTCTCATTGGATTGACTATACTCATTCATATAATCAATTCTTTCCCTAATGAACCTTGCCTGCTTATGTTGCTCTCTATAAATGATATAACTCTTTGCTACATCAAAGTGTTTGTCATTCATAAGAACATCTTCAACCTTATTCTGTATCTCCTCAATACCTATAGTATCTCCTTCCAAAGTGCCAAACAATGCACCTATCATATCATACAGATACTGAGGCATTTTCTTGTTACAAGACTTAAAGGCTTTCTCTACAGCACTTATAATCTTATCAACATTAAATTCCTCTATACTGCCATCTCTTTTTACTACCTGCATATTACAATGTATTTAACCATTCTCTTAAATCATTAGGACCAGTTTCACTAATTCCCATAGGCACTTTTGGTCTGGAAGTGAGATATGAAGAAAGCTCTTCTCCTATTACAAAAGGACTTCTCATTTCTATTTGGTCATTCTTTCCAAACTTCAATGTACCTACTGCCTGTACAAATGGACAAGTCCACACCAATGGGACAAGGATTCTCCTATTAACTACAATGAAATCATAGTTAAGCAGCTCGAAGTCTTTGAAGTACTCATCCTTATCCATATTCTGCCTTATAATAGCCCAATATAGTCTGGCTTGAATATCATATCTCCAATCTACAAAGGATTTATAGAAATCCCACTCTGTATGGGAACTTGTTTTCAAATCTACTGGCTTTACCCACTTCTCCTTATGGTCAACTATAACCAAATCTGCCATGTTTCTATACTTTACACCATTGAACTCTCCTTTGAACTTCAACTGATAGAATCTTTCAATATCTGGTTCAAATGGATTATCCTCTGCAAAGTAGAACTGAGTGGATTTGCTCTCTTTCAATGCCCTTACTGCATTGCACACATCTTGATAGGTCTGAGTATCAAGTATAGTCTTACTACCTGCTATGAATAACAGGTTATAGTAGTCAGCACCTTTCTCCTTGATAACCTTAGCCCTTGTCTCAGGCTTCCAGTTCATCTGATAACTCTGATATTCAGTCTCCTTAATGATTGCATCATCAGGAATTGTAATAAGACTCCTATAAGAATCTCCATACTGACTGAACAAAGATTTTACCATCTTTGTAATAGAGTCTGGAGTAGAAGGAAACTCAGCAACCATAAACCTTTCATCAAACTCTTCTTGACCACCTGTGATAATACTGTCTACAGCACTACCAAAAGTAAGAGAAGGTGTCTCTAACCTGTCAAATAATTTATCCAAGTTATTGAATCCCTCCCTCTCATATCTTGCAAGGGTTGAATAGCTTAATGCTGGGTCTGCCCTATATGTTTCCTCAGACACATCCCAAGATATACTTCTTAAAGATTTTCTCTCCATTAGTAATAATCTTGATTATATTCTTCACTACTGAAATCTTCATATTCCTCCTGCTCTGGCAATTCAAGTGCCTCACAATAGGTGTCTACTTCTGACTTCAACTTTCTCATTTCTCCAAGGTCTGCTTTCAGATACTCCTCTTTGGGACTTTCCTTACTAAGACCTTTCTTTACTCTGACAAGAGATGAATCAACTAAGAGTTGGAGAGACCTATTCAGGAACTCATGTGCAAGCCTTGCATCTCCCTCAGGTAATGAAGAGACCAAAGCCTCTATTCTGTCTATTAGTTCTCTATTGTCCATAACTCTTGATAATTTCTACTGCCTGCAAGAGTTGTTTCTTAGTATATACCTCAAAATATATAGACCTCTCACCTTTCTCAATACACAGATTATCAAGATATTTTATAAACATCTTTTTCTTGATATAGAATACATCATTCTCTATTCCTTTGGCTTCAATGTAAACATTAAGGTCTTTATACTTGAAATAAAAGTCTGGTGTATATCTGATACCAACAATTTTGCCTGTTTTCTGAATAAGTATCTTTGAAGTACGGGTGTCTATGCCATCTGATAATCTTTTGATTTTCTGCTTATCAGTCTCCTTGTCATAATATGGGGTAATAGGCTCAAAACCCTCCCACAAAGTAAAGGTAGTTGGCTCATATTGAGGTTCAAACCCTTGTTGAAGAAGAGTATTGTATATGCTCTTCTCCAACTGGGATTTGAATGTTATACCCTTAGAACTACTCTGTGTGGCATTTCTAATTTTCTTATTTGCCACTTTTGAACATTTCTTTGAGAATATCCCTTGTAATCTTACAAGCAATCTTAGCATCCTCAATGGTTCTGAATGCTGCAAAGTTCCTGTAGTTCTTGATGTGAGCCTTATTAGCCTTTGTAATTCTACCATCAAGCATAGAGATTACATAAATTTCAGGACTCTTCTCAATATGGTCCTCATACTTCTTATCTAACTCAATGGCTATTTCTCTAAGTACCATAGAGAATGCAGCAGCAGGAAGGATAGCATCTACGCTATTGAGATAGTTATAGACCTTCTCAACTTTCCAGCCAAGTTTATCTGCAATCTTCTGAATGTAGTACTCCAGTTCCATAGGAACCTCAGTCTCAACTACAGACTTTGCAGGTTTGGTAGTAGTAACAATACCAGCCTCAAGGAGTTTAGGAAGAATGTCCTTAGTCACTACAATTTGCTGAACTATAGTGCCCTTACCAAAGAAGGGGTCTTTCACTTTAGATACTTTAGTTAGAGTGTCTCCAATCTGTACCTCTTTACCATTTGTAAAATAAATCTTTTCCATTTTGTTTTTTTATTGTTTAGTTATTAATACTCTTCATACCATTTTATTGGTACACCATAAATTCCTTTTACTCTATTACTTATATCAATAAATAGTTGATGTGGCATCTTAGTGCCACTCCTTGCAAAGTATGCAGGATGTTCAATCTCTATAATGTGATTGAATCTACTATTGATATAAGGTTTGAAAGTCTGAGCCTGTCTGCCAAATAGCACATATACTATGGCTGTGTCATATTCAGACAGGTTCTTCAACAGTTTAGCTATGAAAGGTCTCCATATCATCACATGGGAGCCTATCCTGTTCATCTCTACAGTGAGAGCAGAGTTTATCATTAGTATCCCTTGTTTAGCCCAACTCTCTAAAGTCTGGTCAAAGGTAATACAATAATGTGGAACCTCAAAATTAATGGCTGCTTCTTTAACAACATTTAATGAAGGAGATAAGTTATCCTCATCAACCTCCTTCCTGTTACCAAAAAGTATGCCAGTTGCAACTCCCTTTTGTGGATAAGGCAATTTGTTATCCTAACAGCTCTTTATCTGTTAGTTCTATATGTCACCATATAGTTCGGACTATATCTTCATTGTTTCCAATGCAGGGCACTCGTGTCAGGTTTATTATTTGAGCTATTCACCTGTTAGTCTCTGAACCTTCTACATACTTTTATGCTCTTCTGTAGCTTGGCTGCTGATTGACTCATTGAGTTGTTCCAGCAATTCACCCTGTTTATTCAGAACCTTTCTTTTTCTATAAGTAATTAATTTATACTGCATAGATGGAATAACATAATCTTTAATTAGTTCTACAAATTTAGAAAAATCCTTAGCTTGTAGATACATACTATTATCATTTTTACCTACAGTAAAATGCAAGCCAAACTTACCTAATAGTATATCAGCTAATAAAGATTGTTCTTCAAGAGTAAATGAACAAGTAGATAGAATACATGAATTTTTAGTCACATAACCATCATCCATATACCATATAGCTAATCCTAAAGCATCTATGTCTTTTACAAATTCTTTAAATACTCTCTTATGACCATGTGAATCATAATACTTATTTCTTATATCTGTAAAAATAGGATGTAATTTAGTTTTAAAGCTATATCCTACTAATTCACGTAAATATCTTTTATTATTTATGTGATATTCAACTATAGGAGATACTAAATTATACTTATTCAATATATTCCATTTATACTTAATATACTCTTTTTGCTTTTCAGAATGTGCTATACTAAGACACATATTCTTAGTTCTACCTCCAACTGAACAAAAACACCCGTCTCCTAATAGACTTCCTATAAGAAGCTGTCTTAAATCATTTTTAATTTCTATATTGTAAGGAACTGTTCCCTTGAATATAGGAACATTGTTTCTTTTCAAGAATCTTCTTACACTCTCATGATTAAGTCTGTTTTCAGTAGCAATATCCTTAATTTTCTTACCATTCTGATAATCTAAAATTATCTCTTTACCTAAGTCTTTTGTAATTTTAATATTCATATCTTTGCAATTTTAATAATTACAAAGATATGAAATTTAGCCAAACAAAACAACTTAATAAATAAATTACTTATATAAAATAATCAAAAATCCTGTCCCACCATAACTACTTTTAAGTCCTTGAGGGGACAAAGCTCAAATGCTCTGAACACATCAGATTGGGCAGGACATAGAGGCTTCCTCCTATATTCCTGTCCAACCTTAGCCATTACATTGTTTAGCTCTGTCCTATCAATTACTTTCATCCAATCTCCAAAGTATTCATCTAATGTCATATCAACATCATTATGTCATCCATATTGTCAATAAGGCATTCATTCAGTGCATCATTAGTAGTGGCAGATGGAGTAGGCTTGATAGGCTCTATAAAGAACTTATCAAAATTATCCACTACAACTTTCACCTTTTTACTCTCTGGATTGACACCAAACTTGTAATTAGGAAAACTTACTTCTTTACTTGTATAGAAAGGAATAAGTTTCTTAATAATACCTTTGTTAATCAACTTGTCAGACTCTAAGAATACTTTAGGGCTAACATGGCATACAGGTCTATAATAGACCATACTATAGCCATATTCTTCTGTATATACCTTTCTTGCAGTTAGTGTACATAACAGCAATGGAGCATAGCTTTCATCAAAGATAATGCCTTTGCCTCCATAATACACTTCACCTTTGTTGGTAGTTATCTTCTGCAACCTCATGTCAAATCTTACATTACTGAACATTTGCACTATGATACTATCAAAGGTTCTTCTCTCCTGACTTGGTGCATTATCATACAATGGCAGTATTATCCTCTTGGTTCCTACAGCTAATGGATAATCTATCTTCTCTAACACTAAGCTCTCAAAGTGTTCTCTTGCAATCACAGGAATCTCTACCTCATCATCATTTACTTCAATGATAAGACTTCTCCTAAACACATTATTACTATCAAGAGATAATTCTCTTTCAAGTTGGGTTGGATTATTGCATTCACTGCTGTTAAAAACACTTCTAACACTGCGTGCAAATCTTATACTAAATTCCATTATACTTCAGTTTTGAGATACATTGTTTCTGCATTATATGTGGTGAGGAATGGCAGGTCTCTGTCAATGAGAGGCTCACACTGATTGGCACAGAAGTTCACAAACAAATTGACCATATAAGATGCAATCATATTTGCACAGAAGGTAGTCTGCTTATAGGAGCATATTGTCTCATCAGCTTCTGCATCAGAGAATAAATACTCATAGATGTACCTATTGATGTTGTACTCATCATCTCCCTTGATACACAATACCTGAAACTCCTCTGCTGCCAACCTACCATCAATGAACAGGCAATTCTTCCTTTCCTCCTCTGGTTTGGACTGAACATGGTTTGCCCATTTATTAAAGAAGAGTCTTCTTGCTGCCATATTATCAAAGCCACAAATCATAATATCTGATGCTTCAGATTCATTGGTAAATCTCTCATTTATTGCAAAGACACTGCTATAGCCAGCATAGTTTCTAATCATCTCAGCCAGTGCAGATACTTTAGCTCTGCCTAAATCAGACTGACCATACAGCTGACCTGACATATTGACAGCCTCTACTATGTCATCATCATAGATAAACATAGAAGCTGGCTTCATCCTTGCCAATAAGAAGCCTACATAACTACCAATACCACCTACGCCTGCCAAAATGACAGTCTTCTTCTGAATATTCTCATACCAAATGGCAGAACTAAACCTACTTGTAGCTTCATCTACAAGCAAAGTTGCAGAGTTTGTAGGTATTTCTTGATGTGCATCCTCTACAGCTTGGTCAAGGATAGCCTGCTCTTCTTCTGAAAGTTCAAAGCTAATACTATCACCATCATTTTCTATAGGATTATCTGATTCAGGTATAGTACTCTCATTGAGGTCCTCCATAAAAGAATTATAAGCTTCCTGTAAAGTTGCAGGAAGGCTTTCTTGGGTTGTTACTTCTTCATTCATAATATTAAATATTTTTGAAGTGCATCAATATACCCTTTGATATAATCATTTTCAGGGAGTTTTGTAAGCTCCTCTATCATATCATGGGCACAAATAGCACAAATTTCTGTTTCATCAAAGCCAAGCTCTTCCAATTTCTCGTCTGTCACATACCATGTCAGATATTCTGCATAGGTATCTGCCCATATTTTGAAATTTTTCATGCCTTCTTCACCCTTACCAAATCTCTTTTCATACAATGCAGGCATTGACTTAGACCATTTGGTAATGTCAATCTTACTATCATTAGAGATAATAATGCTGCCTGTAATCAATTGAAGTATAAGAGACTTCAAAGTAACTTTATCAAATGTTACCTGACCATAAGGTATACTATAGTAATCATCAAATGGCAAATCATCCACATTGACAAAAAGAGTTGGCTGAGCCACCTCAGGTTTACTATCTTCCTTCTTGACAAGATTTGCTGGACCTGCCTTTGTACCATAAGAGTTAGTAATAACAGGCTTATAGCCACTTGAATATGCAGGTGTCTGAGCTTTCTTGGCTTTATCTGCCTTAGCTTGCTTGATTTCCTCAAGTCTTGCTGCCATATCTGGAAAGGAATAATTCTCATCTTCTTTCTCTATTTTAAGATAGAACCATTCAATCTCATCTGCATCACTTACATATTTCTTAGTGTCCTGTTTTTCACCATCACCAAAGAACTCATAAGATACAGATTCCATAACCTGCTTTGACTTGATTCTCCTTGTGATTGCAGCAGTATAGGAACCTGCATTATTCACAATAAGAGACACAAAATTATTCCTATCCCTACCTTCTTCCTTTAGAGTAGCAGTGTCTGTTCCACTAAAAAATGTAGACATATTATTATGACTGTGAATTAGCCCAAGTTGACAATCAAGTAACTCAGAATGTTCAGTCATATAGGCTATTACATCAGGGTTCATATCAAACTCTGTATAGGCTTGAGTTCCAATATCCATGATGTAAATGTCCACACATCTTATCACAAGGTCATTATTCTCAAATGAACCTTCATGTGTAAAGAACAATGTACCTGACCATTCAGTATTCCATACCTTCTGACAGGTAAACCTTATCTTTCTTTCCACTTCTGCTGGAATAATCAGCTTATAATTATAGGTACCTGACTTCTGTACCAAACTGATTACCTTCGTGGGTTGCTTTGTCTCTTCCATATCTGTAATTTAATACTTTGAGTATTGTTGTTAATATGTATAATGCAGTCTGAGTATTAAGAATTATACTCTTGTTCTCATTCCTCACTTCTGCAATATCTGTAATATCTACAGTTATCTCTTTTCCCTTGAATACACAGACTTTCTTGCCTATATACTGAGCATAGCTGTTTACACTATTCCTGCCTCCATCATAGTAAATCTTTCCATTGTCTATGATGCACTCACTCAAGATATTATTTCTCTTCAAGTCTGCAAACTTAGCAGTTAGTTCCTCTTTATTGAACTGGTCATTATACCATTTAATGAACTCATTACTGATGAGTACAATAAATTCAATAAGTGACATTCCAATAGAATAAGAACCATTGACATAGTTAAATTTGAGCTTCTTAGAGTTAATAAAGTACCTTACAAACTCCTTGAATTTATCAGGAGTAATGACAATTCTATAGTAATTAGGAGACAGATATGTAATGAATCTATCTATACCTACTTCCATATCATTGGTACCTAACCTCTCCAAGTAATTATAAGGTACTCCAGCAACAGATTCTACAGTTACATACTTACTCAGTTCAAGGCAGAACATATTCCACATATCCTCATCATAATCCCTATTGAGGGCACTAATAGTACCATTAATAGGACCACTACCTGTACAAGGATTTTTGAATTGGGTGAAATCATTTTTAGGGATAGTCATGATATGACTGTGCATGTAATCACTTCTAATGTGAAGCAGGGCATATTCTGACCTGTTAAGTGTGAATCCTCCATTCAATGTGCCATTATACATCACTTTCACCTTAGCCCACAGGTGGTTAATATCCACAAATCTGTCATGCTCATTAGTTACTCTTACATGAGGAAAATGTACAAGAATGAATATGCCATTGAACTTAGCATTACCAATTCTTTCCTTTACTCTATTATCTGTAAACACATTAACAACCTTTTCTACCTGGTCTTCAGGTAAATCAGTAATAGCCTGTGTTTCATACATACTCCAGTCATTCCTGCCCATGCTTACAATATCACCATCAGGAATATAAGTAAGTAAAGGCTCTATATTCATCCAAGATTTGAACTTGTCCAAACTCCAATATCCTTGCATATCAACTTTATCTTCCCCAAAGAAGTCATTGAATATGCCTAATACTCGAAGTGGCTTGTCCATCAAGGAGTTATATAGTTCCTCTATCTTCTCCTCAATTAATTTAATTGTTTCTCCACTCATATTACTGTAAAAAAAAAAGTAGGTAAGGAGGCATTTCTAACCTCCTTACCTACTGTTACTTACCTTTGTTAATTGACACCCATTCCTGCGAACATATCATCAATCTCATCATCAGAGTAAGGAGAAGCTGACTTAGGCTTGTACTCTTCAGAAGGTTCAGCACTTACTGCAACCTTACCCCCAAGAATACTAATCACTTTCTCTTTCTCATAATCCTCAATTGTGCCATTGTCCTCAAGAATTTCCACCAACTTACTGATAGCAGCTCTTGCTACAGTATCAACACATTCACCACCATTACTTGCAGGTGCTACAGGAGCACTTGCTTCAGGAGCATTTACAGGTGTTTCCACATCTTCCTCCTTCTTAGTCTCAGCCTTAGGAGCAACAGGAGCAGGCTTTGCAGCACCATTACTCTGTACCAGTGCAATAAGGTCAATAGTCTTACACATAGTGAAGTTCTTACCAAACTTCTTTACACAGGCATTCTGCAAACCCATAGACTTGATGGCACTATATGCCTCAGCTCTTGTCATATTATTTGTATTCATAATATTTTCTTTTTTTTTATTGTTTATATTTCCATTTATACAATCTATTAGTAATACAACCTTGATTACAGGATTGCCATATAGCTCCACAACTTATACCTGTAAATCTGCTTGCCTCAGATATAGAATTGTAGCTTGCCATTATATTACCTTGTAAATCAAGTTGCATTACTTGTTTTTGAGCAGTCTTTCTGTTTCTTTTCTTTCTTGATTGAAACATCTTCTCTGTTCTGGAGCCATAAGAAAGATTATAGGAATTGTCACACCATTCAAGATTAGTTACATTGTTATTTGTCTTATCCTCATCCTTATGGTTTACCATAGGTAGATTATTTGGATTAGGTATAAAGGTTATAGCAACAAGCCTATGGACTTTACATTTCCATTTCTTACCATTTACAAACAAATCTATGCTCAAGTACCCAAATTTATTCTTATAAGGAGATAGAATCTTTCCTTTAGAATTTTGAATCCTTCCTAAATTACTTACCCTATATGTGGTTCCTTCAATAATCTTCCAGTTCTCCATATTAACTCGTCATTTTAACAGATGCCTGACCTAATTTTCTTGTTGGTGTTAGTAAGCATGAAAACTAACTCATTGGTTACAATTCCCTTGTAAGGAACATCATGTGGCAGAACTGAAGCATCATTCTTCAATTCAACCTTTGATGTGCCTTCAAAGAAGGTCATACCACCATAGTCAATACCATTGGCTCTCAAGTCACTTTTCAACTCAGCAAGGGTCGTGGCTGCTGACATAATAACACTCTTCTTCTGATTCTTAGTCTGTACGACTGTAATTTTTCTAACATCCATAGTTCTTTTTTTTATGTTTCACAATGTTTTGAGCTTCCATTTATAGCCATACGCAGTAGCATCATCACTATTACAGCTTCTGAGAATATTCTTTATAGCTGACCCTCTATTAGGACAATTTAGATGTCTCACTGCTTCTGACAAACTGGGGAACTCCCTTATTAATTCTTTCATGATTGAGTATTGGATTACTGGAGTACTTATTAGAGGATTATTGTGTAACTTTTCTGATAATTTACTATTCCTGTTTCCATAATTCAGATTATACTTGTGACTACACCATTCAAGATTATTTACAGAATTATTGCTTCTGTTTTCATCTTTATGGTTGATAATACTATACCCATTAGGATTAGGTAGAAATGCTTGAGCCACTAATCTATGTATTAGAAGATAGCAACTCCTCTTGTCATTATCATATAAGTTAATACCTAAATAACCATTACTCAGCTTATGAGGGATTAGAACCTTTTCTTTACCAGTTTTATTATAATTGAGGCTCTTTATTTCCCCAGTATTGCTTACCATGTAATTAGGAAATCCATCTATATCTCTCCATTCCTTCATACCCATTCAATTTTTTTTTTCTTTTATTTAATCTACACAAAATGGCAAATCATTCCAATCATTGTCCTCTTGTCTTGAAGAGATGAATAAAGGCTTGATTATTCTAAGGAACTCATCTTTGCCCTTAGCTTTCATCAAATCACTAATATCTTTCCCTTCATTAAAGGGTGGTAATACTACATTAGTAAACCCTGTTTCTTCAGATAATTTCTGAGCATCTTTTAATCCTGGCTCATCATTATCCAAGCAAATGAAGACTTGTTTATATCTCCTTTTCAGCTCACTAATTGCAGTATCACTCATCCTATATCCCTCACCTTGAATGGCAAGAGATGGAATACCTGTGTTAGCCCATAAACATAAAGCATCCTTCAGTGAAGAACAAATGCAAATCTGTTCCCCATATTCAGGTACTTTAGTCCATAGGCTTACTACAGAATTATCATGCTTGTTACTCCATTTATAACCAGCTTTATTGAAAGGCTGATATATCTTTAGAGTAACTTTTCCCTCCTTGTGTTCTACATAAGCATAGGCATATTTATCAGCCCCAAACACATATCTATGACCATCTTTTATGACAATCTTATGAGATATGGGATAAACCTCTGCATACTTGAGCCATTCCAAAGTTATACCATAGGAAGCCCAATATTCAATATCATAATCTCTCCAATCTCTGACTTTGCACTGCAAATCTGTATCTTTGTTGTAACTACTTGTACTTCTTACAGCACAGTGAGTATATGAATGAATACTGGCACCGCCACAGAACTTTGAAATATCCTCATTAATTTTACTCAAGACCTCCTTAAAACCACAATTCCACATTTTACCAAGAAGGTCAAACAGACCTCCACTATCCTTTGTAGCCAAGTCTATATAAAATATCCTTATCCCATCAGAAGAATAAAGACCAAAAGAGGGTCTCTTATCCTGCCTAAGTGGACTATTAATTATGCACGGAACCTCTGTGACTCCCAAGTAATGTGACAGGATGTCTGCCTCTGTCACTTTACTTAGAATATCATCAAGGCTCACAGAAGATTTACCTTTGCTGATTGCCATTTTACTTATCTCTTTTGAGTTAGAATATTACTTACCAAAATCCCAAGGTGTACCACCAGCATCATTGCCAGCAGGGAAAGGCATATCACCTGATGCACCAGAGTTACTAAGGTCAGTAGATTCTACATCATACTCCTTCAAGTCACCTACAGTAAACTCAGTAGTAGGATATGCACCAGCAGCCTTTCTTTCCTGCAAATCTGCATCCAACTTGCTGTAGTCAGTGATATTGTTCTTCAAGAACATCTGATTATAAACAGCCTGATACTGCTTGTTATCATCAGTGGTTCTTACACCAAACAGTACCTTAACCTTGTTATTAGGCTGCAATGCAATAACATCTCTCAGCTCCTTGAAGTTACCCTTGAAGTACTCATCAATACTCTCAAGTCTTGCCTCACAATCCTCAGGTTTATCTACCATAACCCAAGTATTATTGACATACTTCATTACATTAGGAATGTTGAGGTATGCCTTGATGAAGTTGGTAAGCTCTTCCTCACCATGATAAGCAGGTCTATAGCCCTTATCAATGTTGGCAGGACCATTCTTGTATACAGGAATTTCATGTGCCTTAGCCTGCTCTACAGTAACCCAAGCAGTTCTACCATACTTATCAATTACCTGTACCTTAGTCTGGTCTCTGTTGTATCTGTACTCCTTTCTAAGGAAGAAAGCTACCTTAGTGGTAAATTCAATACCACCACACTTCTCAGCATCAGTCTTAACAATGAAGTCAAGTCTGACATTCTGTACTTTATGCTTATCCTCACCTACCTCAACTTCACCTAGATACTCAGGGTCATTTTCAAGTTGGGTATTATACAGCTTCTCAAGCTCTTCTTTGTTAGGATTTACACCAAGTACAAATACAGGTGCTACACCTACATATCTCTTCACTGCATTGCCTTCCTTACTCTCTGTTCCCTTGGCAAAAGCCATAAATGCAAAATTTGTCTTCTTCATTTTCTAATGATTTTTCTTGTTCTTGATTCTATTTCTTACTACTCTGATTACTCTCCAAGTGGCAGTCTGTCACTGTCTTCTGCACCATTGTTGAAAGGATTAGTAGGGTCAAAAGGAGCCTTTTCGCCAGCCTTTACTTCTGTCTCAGGTGCCTTCTCAGTGTCATCTACTGTCTCAGGAGCAACATCTTCAACCTCAGGCTCCTCTGTATGAATCTCATACACATTAGCCTCTTCATTGAACACTACTGTACCAGCCTTAGGCTCATACTTAGTAACCTTTACAGGCTTACCATCCTTATCAACCTTACCAGTATTTTCTACCTTCTTGACAACCAAGTCTTCACTTGTGAGACCACCTGTCAAAGCCTTGACACCCATCTCATGTCCCTCAATCTCCTCAGTCAGAGCATTATACTCTGCATTGAGTTCATCAATCTTGGCAGCAATCTTATTCTTCTTTACTACCAAAGGATTAACATTCTGTGCAATTCTCTTTACACCTGCAAACTGTCTTACTGTTAATGTTTTATTCATAATGTTTAAACTTTAAAAGATTTGTAATAACTTTCTTTCTTGCCTCATTTTATTTAATGGATTGGGAGCACTCCATAGCTTATATACTGTGAACTTTCTCTCGTAGAAACTTAATGCTATGCTGAGACAATGTGCTAACAGCTGTTTACTTTTCAGCACATTCATCACAAACATAGCAGTTTCATGATATGGTTTCCCATGCTCCATACAATACTGCATAAGTACTATACTGGCATCACTTTCAGTAAGTCCACCAAAGGCAGCTAACCTTGATATTCTTACAGTCTCATTCCTATCCATAAATCTCCCTCAATTTGTCTACTACTATAGACAAATCATTAGGAATCTCATCAGGAAGGTCATCCAATGCACCAAGACTGTCTTTAGCAGGATATTCTCCATCAAACTCCTTGACAAAGTGCTTGATAGGTCTCTTATTTTCTGCATCATACCCTACCTTGCCAAAGAGGATAATATCAAACTTACCTTCAGGAGTAATGTAGTCATCAACCATCTTTCCAGTGGTCTTGAACTTGTAGGAAATGGAGTCACCATTCTTATCCTTATACTCCTCATAGTGGGCACAGCAGATGATATTCTTATCCTCAGGAAGTCCCTTGAAAGCATCAAAGATGAGACCCATTCCATAGCCAATCTGCTTAGGAGTATCCCATCCACCTTTCATGGCATTTGCCATATAGAAATCCTGTGCAAGATAATTGAAGTCATCAATCACAATATTCTTGAAAGGAGACTTCTTCAGCATATTGATAATCTCTGTCACTGCTGCAAATCTGTCAAGACCTGTGAGACCATCTACCTGCACTCTATTGCCTGTACCAAGGGCATTTGCATTTGTAAGTTTCTGTGTAGGCTTACCTACATTCTCTACTCCAATGCTACCCTCAATCAGTTTGAAGTTAGGGTTAGGAACACCCCTACCAATACACTGGATAACATAAGTTTCCTTTGGGTCAAGACCTTTGATACCTAATTTCTCCCTACCACAATAGGAAGTAGTCTTTCCAAACCCACTTTTTGCCAAAACAAGTATTTTAGCCATTTGATTCAATTTTAATTTTATTATACTTTTTCTTTGGTCTGTATGGTTCTTTAGTTAAGGGTCTCCCCATTCTATTAAACCAAACATCCAACTTTTCCACTTTGTAAAATCTCCAAACATAACCACCTGCAACATTCTTTTTACCATTCAAGACTTGAGATAAATGATGTAAATCAACATTAACATATTCAGTAGCTTCCTTCAAAGAATCAAACTTTCTAATGAAATTCCCCTTTAAGTCATATTGGAAAACTTCTTTATTTGTCCTTTTTAGCTTCCCATCCTTATAGGCATTCACAGTTGAACATGATAATTTCTGCTTTACTTCATCTGTCATTTCAATTCTTCCTGCAATCTTGCTTTGATTATATTCGGGATTAATAGAGTCTATGAAGTACTGCTCTCTACTTATGAGTTGGTCAATAGGACATAGTTCTATTACAGAGAAAGAAAAGTTATCTTCTCCATACTTATCCCAAGCAGCCTGTAAGTGGCTATTTTGGTGTTTACCATGTCTTAGTAGTGCTTTATGCTTCTGCCATCTTCTCTTTATAGAGTTGGAGGAGCCTATATACACCTTGCCATTAACCTTATTCTCAATTTTGTAGATACCTGACCTCATAATTCTTACTTGAAAAGGGCTGCAAATTTACTAAATAGTTTAGTTATCCACAACTCTTTATCTATTTTACTTATTCCATAACTAAAAAATGATTTAGCTATCTTTGCTCTCATGTCTTGAAGAGATTTGTACACATTCTGAATCTTGGGGTCATCTGCTTTAGGAAGCTCGCTGAAATAGTTGGCAGCTCCATCAAAGTATAAAGCTATTATACCACCTGGACTCCCACCTCTATTAATAAGCACCTCTAAGAATCTACAATTATCCCTTAGCTTTGAAATGTCATAACCAAAGTATTCTTTAAGTTCATACTTGAAAGGACTAAATATACCTAAAGCTACATTACAATCTCTCATAGTATACTTTGAATCAGCAGCTCCTGCAACCGTAGGTCTTACTCTATTGAGTTTTATGTTCTCAATGCCCTCATTTTCAAAGGCTTGCTGTTGTACAATTACAGGGCTAAAGTTATACCTGTTTCTAAGTATAACACAATATTCACTTAATTTGTCAATACTTTGTTTCAAGGACATTCCTCTCTCAGTATTAGTCAATGATATATGGTCATAGAATATAATTCTATACTCATCTGGGTCATTAGACTCATACCAATCAAAAGCATCTACAGTGGTAATTTCTCCTAACTCTCCTTTTATAGTTTGCTTCTTAGTGTGTACAATACCATGACTTTCTGCATACTTTCTGCACTCATTATATACTCCTGTAGGATTTGTAGATGCACTAAATATAACATTACTTTCAAAGAATTTAAGAATATCCAAATACTCATCCTTTTTAAGTAAGTCTATTATAGTTTCATCTAATACTTTATTATTCCTGACAGACCTTAGGTCAGTTGGACTAATCCTTATCTTATACCCACTCAATGTATAGAGCAGGTAAGACATGAATCTTGTCATAATATCTTCAGGAGTTTCCTCCAAAGGATAATAAAATATCTTAACCCTTAGTTTGTCAGGATTATTATAGGCATAAAGTAAAGTATTATATATGAACAAATAAGATGCTATTTGAGTCTTAGCTGACTTTGTTGAGCCAGTTACAACATAATACTTACCCTGTTCTACTCCCAAGAAATCCTCACTGAACCTAATAAAAGGAGAAGGAATAGAGTTTATACCACCATTGATGACCTTTTTCCTTCTCTCTTCAAGACCATTCAATACTCTATTTATAAGACTTTTATCCATACTACCTTAATTCTGTATTCCAATCCCTACTTAGAGTATCTTCCTGTCCGAAGTTCTCAATATAACTAATCAATTCTGAGTCTCCTTCAACCTCACCAGCAGCACCAACTTTCTCTTTGAATATGAAATACTTTAATAACCTCATATATGTATAGTTCCCATTGAAACCCTCCACATACTTACTGGTTGCCTGTATGATTTGCTCATCAGTATAAGTATTTCCATACTTCTTAAAGAATAACTTCAATCTTCGTACAATCAAAGCCACTCCATCTGCCCAATAATAGTTAGTACCATCTTTCTTGCCCTTAGGAAATATCTCCTTGAGCCTTGTAGCCAGCTGAACTAACCTGTCATTAGGTTCTTGTTTCTTATCAGAGTCTACAATTACAGAATCTATTACCTCAGTACCTTTATTAGTGAGTCTCCATCCAACCTGCTGAAACAGGTCATCCCTGTTAGCAGTTATATAGCCTTTCTTGATTAGTTCCTTTTGGGCTGCATCAAGGTCAGCATTATTATGGATGGCAAGCATTAAAAGAGCCTCAGCAAGACTAATGTTGTTCTTCTGACACCCTTCCTTACTTAAACATATTGTCATAGCTTAATGTCATTAATACTATCAACACTAATGATAGAATCCTCAGAGTACTCCTCTATCATCTTCTGTACAAGTTCTTCTTCCCTTGTATCCTTGAAATAAGGTATGATGATAATAGGAGACTTATGTCTAAGTATTCTACCAACTCTTTGCTTTACTACAATCTCCGAACTATTCAAGTTGCAGAATATACCTATCCTACAATTAGTCAAGTTCACACCTTCATTGAGTATGTTACAGGCAGTGATATGCTTAATCTTGTTAAGATTAAACATTTCAAGGTTCTTCACTGAAGCCTTATTCTTCGAGGTGATATTGTATTTACCTAACCTCTCTGACTGTTCAATACTACTACAGAAAGTCAAAGTCTTGTAATTCCTGAACTTGTCAAGAAGAGATAATACAAGTGCTTCCTTCTGTTCAGCACACCACTTCAGCCTTTTGCCTGCTGTTGAAAGCCATAAGTTCTTCATTCTCTCATTTCTTGAGTTAAAGTACTTATTCTTGTACCACTCTATAAGTGAAGAGACACTATCATAATAACCTTTCTGAGTAGTAGTAACCTCCTTACCAAATCTTTTGGTTCTGTATTTATATATAGAATTATCCAAGGTCAAAGGCAACAGATATACTGTAGGCTCAGGTAGTACTTCATCTTCTACAGCTTCCTTGAGACCACACTTAATGACCTCAGCCCTGTGGCTGTGGATAAAATAATCCCTCATGTCTCTCTTAATAGTGGCAGACAATCCAATGAAAGATTCATTGATATGAATAGTCTCCAATACATCAATTCTTGCTTCTGACAAATGCTGCATCTCATCTGCCACTACTACATCAAAGTATGAGTTCTCATAGTTCTTTAGTGACTCATAGCATTCAATGGTAATATAGTCAGACTTGATACCTCCCCATTTCTCAATCTCATTCCTCCAAGTCTGCTTATGTACAGTCTTAGCTACAAGAATAAGTATAGTAGTAGGGCTTTCATCATTCCTGAATACCCTATCACATATATGATTAATGAGGTCTATTGCCAATTTGGATTTACCAAAGCCTGTGATTAGCTCCAGTATCATATACTTAGTCATATCTACCTTAGATAAGGCTAAATCATGTATCTCTTCTCTTGTCATTCTTTGTTATTTACAATACTTTTTAATGTACTTATATATTCTTTATCACTTGCATAGTTAATATTCTCAAGAAAGGTATAATAGTTATCCGGAGGTTGATATTTCTTCTGTATCCACTCCTTATAAGCTACAACACTTTCAGTCCAATGCTTGAACTTACAATATCTCTTTTCTTTACTATTATAAAGACCAAAGAGATTATTGTATTTCAAACATACCTTAGACTTGAAATGTCCTGTTTCAAGGACAGCTTGAGCATAGACAATATCTTTATGCTCTAAACCATAATAAGACAAAGCCTCCTCCAGACCCTCCTTAGGGGTCTGAGAGAAGAACTTTGGTTGCTCATTAATAATGGTATCAGCTACCTCTATTACAGGGACAGTTTCAACCTTTGGCTGTTGAGAAACTATACTCTTGACTTGCAAGAGTAATGCAATTACTACACTCCACGGCACCACTGTAGCTGCTACAATGAGTGCTTTCAACCATTTATTTCTCATATCTTTCTTGAAAAGAATTTATCCTTGAATATAGTTACTCAATGCCTTTAAACAATGTAGGCAAACTACCATATACAGGAAGCTTACCATCCCATTTATCAATCCACTGCTGCTTGAGAATCATAGGAGTCAAAGCCTGTGTTCTAAGTCTATTAGCTTCTGCTTCAGCCTGTGCTGCAACTACCTTTTTCTCTGCCTCTGCCTTTACTACAGCTAACTCATTCTGAGCCTTTTGTGCCTTTTGAATCGCAGCATTTTTGGCATTAACTGCATCAACAATAGACTGAGGATACTTCAATCCTGAAGTAAGTTGTTCTAGCTGAAAATTCTCCTTGAGCAATGCTTTAGACAAATGTGCTTCAATAGCCTTCTCTACCATATCTCTGTTTGATACAATCTCATCAGTAGTATACTTATTGAGCTGGATTCTAAAGGCATCTTTTACATAATTAAAGAGTGTTCCATTAATAACATCCTTGAGTTCCTTCCTATACTTCTTGAATACCTGAGGTGACTTACCATCAGCAATCTTCAATGAAATAGTAGGGTCAATACTGAACTCTGAACCATCCTTTGCATTAATTGTGAAAGCAGGATAGTCTACTGTCTGGACATAAGTAGGATACTCATAAACCTGCTCAGTGAATGGATTATACCACACTGCACCAGTAACCAAAGATACATCATCTACACCCTTGTCAGAGCCATAGAGATTCACTTTAATACCTTCACAACCTGCATCTACTCTCTCATAACCACATGAGGACATTCCCAACATGGTAAACAATGCCATAAGGCACATAATTACTTTACTTTTCATTTTCTTTTGTTTTAATGAATTTAATTATTACTTCTACACCTATCCATATAGCTACTATGAACAATACAATTCCTGCAATGTTAGCAGCTGTGTTACTCATGGTGAGTAATTGAGTAACAGCATTTAGTGCTATGAATAAACACAGCACTAAACATACTACCTTGATAATGAATTTTCTATCCATATTAATCCCAATACCAAATACTTCTTGACACCATTTTTCTCATAGATATGTGACCATCCAAGGTCTTCCAAAGCTTCTTATGTCTGAAAAACTTAAACTTTGCTTTCTCTCCATTTTTACCACCCATTACCTTGTATCTATGCCATGTTCCACGTTGATATTTACGAAGGTATTTGTGTGGTATTTTATACTTCTTTCCTTTACTCATATTGTAAATAGATGTATATAACTTCTTACCACTTCTGGCTTATTGATAAGATAGTTCCATTGGTGCTTGTTATACCATAGTAGAACCTTATACCTATTATCTACTACTATTATATCTATTGATGGCTCATAATGATTAAATAGGACCATCACGTATATTATGAGTAAAACTATAATCCATTCTCTTACCATAAATTACTCTTCTTTTATTCATACTCCTACATCAATGAAATGGTCAAAGTGTATAAATTTAGGAACATATCCCATAGTCTCTCAGTTTTATCCCACTTAGTCAGTAGGTTGTAAAAAAAAAAAGAAGGACAAGGGTATTATTAGTACCCCTGCCCTTACTATGAGAACATTCCCATTTAGTCCTCAAACACCCGATAGGTATATGATATACCTCCAAGGTATTCTACTGTTCTCTGCAAATGAGCTTCAAGTCTTTCCTTTTCACTCATTGCAGCCCACTTGCCAGGCTTAGACCATGAAGGACAAGAATCCTTGTCAATCATATACTCATAAGCCTCCTTGCTCATGTTCAGGGACTGTGTAGCTGGTTTACACTTTCTTGTATGGAAAGTGATAATCTCTGGATTGGTGCCATTTATGTTAGCCACTCTCATAGAGTGCTTCTCCATCTTGTCCCAATCCTCTACTTTTACCTCAATGGTTTTCTTGTAGATTTTACCAGCTTTGGTCTTCTTCTCAATCACTTTGCGAGTTGTTTTAAGGCACTCCTCCTTGCTGAACATTGTGCTTCCCTGAAGCTCAATACTCAGACTTAACTTGATTTCATTCATGTTTATTAATCTTCTTTAGTTAATCTTCTTTAGATTCTTTCTTCATAATTGCAGTAAGCATAAGAGCAGCCATTACATCTTCTGCTGTGGCTTCTCCCTTATCTGCCTTTTCTTTCAGTTCCTCTACCATTTTGACATGGAGAGTACTCTTCAAGGCTTCCATAACACCCACCAACTCTCTTGCATTGAGGAATATTGCACTTGTTACAATCACCTCAATAGGTGTTCGCGCTGTCTTGCCTTTGTAGCTTTCTACCAAGTTTTCAACAAGTTCAACATCTGTCAAACCACCATTCTCTTTGCCACCTTTAATGGCTTCAGCAGCATTTTCAAATGCCTTTTGTTCCAGATTTCTCTCAAGAACATTCTTTTCATTCTTTTCCATCTTTTTTTTTTAGAAGTGAAACAATAAATATGGTGTATCTTAGGACTCGAACCTAACCTTCATCTTAGATACAGGATTACTCCAATCCATGATGTGCTACCAATTACACCAAGATACAAAGACAAGTTACACATAGCAAATACCTACCAACACAAAGCCAATATCAATAACAAGAACCTGCCATTCCATCAAGAACAAGAACATCCCTCCATCAGTCAGACTTCATAGGGTTGATTACTTGGAATGGCAGACTACCTAATGGCTGAGCATTAGATATATTACTTTTCATTAGTAATTATGTATATTCTATGAATAATACACAGATACCTACTATGTATATTCAATAAGGTTAGGGATTAATATCCCAAGTCCTTATTTACTTGCCCAAAGAGTTGATAGTATTATAAATACCCAACAGTGAGTGGGGAATTACAATCTTCAACTTGCTGTACTCTTGAGACTTTTCATCCTTCCATGTCCTGAAGGCTGCTAATACATCTTTGAGTTCAGCTTGGTACTTCTGTGAAGCAACCATATACTCTGTGTTCACCTTATTAGTGGACTCATTGATAGCCTGTTCACAATTGTACTTCATAGCATTCAGTTGAGCCTGTACCTCTCTGTGCTTCTTTTGAAGTTCAAAGAATACATTATCTACCTCTGCTACACCTACAGTAGGAGTATAGGTATAGATGAGAGCATCCCTACCTTTACCATCTACCTTATGTGGGTGTTGGAGTTTATCTTTCAACTCCTTTCTTGCATCAGACAAGTGTCCATCAGGATGAATATACTTGCCTAATACAGCAGCCTCAGTCTCTAACTGATAGTATCTGTTTCTCTCCTTAATAGGAAGAGAAGCATAATACTCTATCTCAGTCAATACATGACCATAGTTAGGAGTTTCAGGCTTAACCATTCCGTTCTCCTTACACCAATCCTCAAGGCTGATAGTCTGCAAGCCCTTCACCAGACTCTCCTTAGCTTTGATACCCTCTCTCAACCAAGCTATAAGGGATTTAGCCTGTGCTACTCCCTCAAGCAATGATTGTAAGTTATTCAAAACTTCAGATGTTTCCCCTGTCTGAATGGTGCTTGCACCAGTACTGCCTACCAATGCTACCTCAGCACTAAAGAAGCATATATTATTCAGTTGTGTCTCCACACCTTGAATATACTCCTTAGCCAAGTTAGCAATGTGGTTAGCACTTGTAGAAGTTAAGGCTACTCCTTCTTCACCTTCCTTCTTAAAGAAAACTAAATCCTTTTGCATATCTTACTGTTTTAGTTACTCATGTAAATGCTTTAAATAATCCTTATCTAAGTCAGGATGTTTGTGTATCAAGAATCTGCAACTTATACACACTATCAGGTGAGCTACACCTTCTGCTGCTATAATTCCTATTACAATATCCTGCCACTTAGGAAGTGAATCCCAGCTTGTCAGGAAGAGTATAAGAATGAGCATAGTTATCCAAAAGGTACTACAATAGATGCAGAATCCCAATGGATATGCTATAAAATGTAAGAACCTATTGCCACTTTTAACCATAGGTACAAACACTTTACTGTACAAAGGATAGAATATCATATCCTCAACCTTCAGGCAATTCCTATAGAATATACCTAATAGTCCACCTATTACTCCCAATAGCATGAACTCAAACATTAATGTATAAAACATACTTTTTTTTAGTTAATACTAAGATTATTTTGTGGAGCATAGGGGAATCGAACCCCTGTCTTACCAATCTTTAATAAAAGAATTACACATGCTTACTACTTTTTAATGTGGTTAGTTACCCACTGGGCTAACTGGATTTACAGCATTTCCACCACCTTATTTTATTGTCCATAAACAAGGAAAAAGTTGAGTTACCTTCTGCGAGACCACAGCCTATTAATGCTCTTAAAGTCGGACCCTCAGCCTTAGTCTTCATTCAGGCTTTGCACCTTTCTGTTTCCAAGTAAGTGCTACTCAGCCTATTTAGGCAGCAGCTCTATAAGAAGTGTTGCCAGTTATTGTTTTGATGTCTTTCCATCAGTCTTTGCATGTTCTCTTACCAAATAATCAGCAATCAAAACCAAAATGCCCCCTTATCATGGATTCATTTCTTATTGAAAGAATGTCCTAACAAAGTCAAATATTGTTTCCTCTTGAAACATTATTATTAAAGTCACGTAGCTTCCTCTTTATATCCCCACATTTGAAGCAGTTGCATTTATTAAGTGGTGATAGCTTACCTATCAGCATCCTTTCTATACACATTTATTGAGTCTTTATGAAAGAAGAACAGTAGTTGACTCATAGTATCTCCACTCAGACTCGAACTGAGATAATAAGATTAGAAATCTTATGTTCTTTCCCTTGAACTATGGAGATATAACAAAAGGAAACCTATATATCACATACCAGTTTCCTATAGTAAACATTAATTTAAATACCTAAAAACAATCAAATTACCTTTACAAATAACACCTTAGTACTCCCTATTGGGCTTGAACCAATGACCTATGGTTTAGGAAACCATTGCTCTATCCAACTGAGCTAAGGGAGCAAATACTTCTACCATAAACAGTAGAAGTAAATTCGTTTCTTCATGCCTACATCTTTTTCCAATATTTACCAATTAAATAACCGATAACTCAACCCATAAAAGCTATAAATATTGAAGTTGAGCTTCAATTCATCCTCAGTATATGCACTCAGTGCTAATGTACGCAATGTACTATTATCACTATTATACCACTCCATTGCCTGCTCAAGTGTTACCTTGATGTTTCTTTTCTCTTCCATGTTATTTGTTCTCATGATTCTTCATTTATTACTTTGTTAAACCATTTATATAGAGATAATACTTCAAACTCTTTCTCTGAGATTAGCTTATAGCAGCAGAATATCATTACTGCAACAGCTATAAGAGTCTGAAAGAAATATCCATTGTCATAGATACTATCTACTCCTGCTACAAAGAGTGTAGTCACAAAGGCTGTTGTCCATAACAATATGCCCTTGATTATAAACTTAAATTTGTTCATTTTGTTTAATTGCTTGTTAGGTTGAAAATAATTCAAGCACATCTTCTGTACTAAATTCTACCTTATTCTTATAGTCTATGTTAGACTTACTCATAGACTCGCTGCCTTGATTATTCATAATGTTGCTATGAGCTAAGGTATTATTATGTACAGAGATGTGCTTTATATATTCATCAATGACCAGTCCCACACTCTTGTCAAGAAGAGCATGAGATTGGGCAAAGATATATAACTCTCTAATTGTCACTGTGTATTTATTTAAGAGTTATTACAGTAATCAAATATAATGTAGAGGATTATGGCATGGAATACCAAAGCCACTATGAATAGTATTATTTCCATATTATAGTCATCTTCTTTTCAAATCTTGCTACTTCACCTGGAGTAATAGCTATCAAGGTATCAAATACCTTAATATATGCCTGTCTCTTGATAACTATTTCTTCCTTTATTACCATTTCCATGAATACTTCATGATTTCTCTTTAACATATCCATGTGTAATTTCTTTGATTGCTTGTAATTCTTTGAACTACATATTGCATTAGGATTTATTCTATATCTTGCCATAACTTAGTCCATTAAGTCCCATAAATAAGATTCATACTCACATGCAATTTCCTCATAAGTTAGTTTGGCTTCCTCTAAATATTCTGAGAGAAAATTACTTACTTGTTGGAAATTGTTAATATCACCATTAAATGTGATATTAAGCCACTCTTCACAAAAGTGAACAGCAGCTTTCTGTTTATCTGTAGTCATATTTAGTCATCATAAGGTATTACAAGAGTAAATACAAATACATCCAAGTTCTCATCATAGGTGAATTTATAGTATGGATGAAAAGCATTAGCCATAGATGGATGCTGTGTATTCTTTATGTGATATTCACCCGCAGACCATAAATACCCTTGCTTATATCCTAACTCTTCTTCCATGATAGATACAATGGCTTTTCTTGATTTGCCATAGTTCTCTTCCTCTGTCTTGATATGATACACTTTGTGTTGTGTGTAATCATTGTTTGACAGTTCTGGCTGATACTCTATCTGATAAAGTATGCCATTATAAAATGCTTGTTTGCTCATTTGATTGTTTGTTTATAAGTTAATAAAAGGGAAGTATGATAGACTCGAACTATCATTATAACTGCAATTGAGTTATGTACTACCCTTGTACTAATACTTCCTAATCCCTAAATCATATAATATTAGTTGCTGTCTTTAATATGCCTTAATTCTTACCTAATATTTAGTTTCTAAACCTTCTTACTCTTATCATAGTTTTAAGTTGAGTCTATTCCTTCATACTCACTAAGCTATTGATATATATTCTGAGTAATAAAATACCCTTTTCAACCTCACACAGTCCTTATGGGTGTATGTATCTTTACTTCTATGATTCAATTTCAGTAGCACTTTCAATATTATTGGTACTCAATTGAAGACATTTAACAACAATTAATATGTGTTTGTTCGATTGTTTGCTTGTTGGAGTGTAGTTTTGTATTATCACTGTAACAGTAAAAACAGTCATACATTATTGGATGATTGTTTTATTGTTGTTGATTGTAATGAGGTGATAATTGTGGGGTAGTGACATAATGTCACACATCTGACAATATGTCAGTCCATACTATTAACTCTCAATAAATCAACAAGTTACATTCAACACAAAACAAGAAAGATAGGACAAAGAGTGTATTCCACACTCTATTATCCTATCCTACTTACTCAATGCACTGAACTCCTAAACACTCTACTTACCTCTCTAATCCTCTTGTCAGGAAGAGATGTAAATAGAGCTTCCTCTAATCATTGAATATCAAAGATTCAAATGAAAGGTTCATCCAACTATCATCAATAAAGGTTGAATATTCCCTTGTTGTAACAGTTGTTGTACATTCATCATCTATGTACTCTTCCACATCACAATATGACTCAGCAATATTGTCAGTGTTAGCACATTGATAATTAACATACTCTTCTTCAGCCTTTACTAAATCTTCAAGGCTGAAATGCTCCAATAGAAAGAGCATATCTAATTCTTCTTGTAACATTCTTTCTCTTTTTATCCTTGATACTATTAATGTTCAAAGGATTATCAGATAGCATAAAGGTTCTCAACATGAGCCTTAATATTCCTACTACTCTTAGCCTCTACCTATGAATAGGTTCTCAATTGAGCCTTAACTATATGTAGTTCAGAATACCTCTACCTTTTATACTATCTGACAATACTATCAATGCCTAAAGGAAATAAAAAGGCAAGCAGGCATTTCTGCCTGCTGCCTTTAAGACCTTAGAAGCTTGCCAATACAGGTGCACCTCCTTGACCTTCCTCATGCAGAAGCCAGAAGTTAGAACCATCAGAGCCAGTGACATTGCTGAGCATAGGATGCTGAGGGATGCCTTTGACTGCAACTGCACCTGTCTTTGCACCATAGGTGAAGAAGAGCTTGCCTGTCTTAGGATTCTTCTTCACATCAATGCGTGATACATTCATTTGTGCCTTGAACTGCTCTACTGTCAGAGTGTCATTGAAAATAAGATTCTTTTCCATAATGTAAAAATGTTAAATTGTTAATAATGTTAATTTTGGCTTACGGGGGTAGGACCCCCTTGGGCTAAGTGATGGGGAGGGTGTGGTTGGTGTAAGTACCACTCCTATAAATACCAAAAAAAAAAATTCAAAAAAAAAAATTAGAGAGGTAGATGGGGGGGTCAAAATCTACCCTATACTAATTGGAAAAGTGTGGAAAAGGCAGTAAAAAAAAAATAGAAAATTATTTTTCCTATAAATTTTTCATTTATATATTTGCATATATCAAAACTTTTGCTTACCTTTGCATCCCAGTAGAGGTTAATGGTGGATTAACCTTTCACCCATGAGGTTAAAAAGTAATGGGTTAGAAGTTGGGTTAGTACTCTCACCTTACATAGAGAGGAGGTTGTCCCCAATACTACTAAAATTGCTACTATATAAGTTAGATTGCATGAGCATATCCACCTGAGAAAATGCACAGGGAATCATGCTATAGGGGTATAATCAAGAACTGGTCTAATGAAGTTAGTAGTTAAAAGGAGATTAGAAATAACTCTTATGAAGCCATAACAAAGCTTCAGGGATATTACTATATACAAGAATGAAGAAGATAAGTAATTACATTAAGGATTCTATTAAATGGTTATGGCAGTTTCCACAGAATATGCTTGCTCTATGTATAGAGGGAGTGTTATGTGAGGCAGCATATAGAGAAGGTAAGGTAGGTGGCAATACTATTATAGTGAATATTGCTCTACCTTCAGCTATGTCATTAGGAGATTACCTCTTTGTGAATCCTATGTCATCACAAAAGTCTATCCAACATGAATGTGGTCATAGTAAGCAATCTGATATATTAGGTCCACTATATTTGGTAGTGATAGGAATCCCATCATTACTACATAACATAGTGCATTATCTATGTAGCAAGATAGGAATTAAATGGAACTACTACAGTTTTTATACTGAATCTTGGGCTAACGAGTTAGTAGGAATTACTTAAAGAATATAGATTAGACCTAAAGCCAAAGCCTAACTTTACTCCTTCATGACAAGAAAATGATGCTTGAATTAAAAATAATTGGGAAAAAGTTTGGTGGTTTCAAATATTTTGCTTACCTTTGCAGAGCAATTGAGAAAGAGAGATTGGTTTTAGGAAATTTCCATTATTAGGAATGTTACTTTAACCAGTTGTTTAGAGTAACATTCCTTTTTTATTGCCCCATAGTATAGTTGGTTATTACACGGGATTTTGGCTCCTGTAACATAAGTTCGAGTCTTATTGGGGTAACAATAGTAAAGGTAAATGCCCTCTTAGTATAATGGATAATGCAAGGGTCTTCTAAGCCTTTAATGGGGGTTCGATTCCCTCAGGGGGTACTAATGTTGGGTTAGACGAAGTGGTTAAGTCACCACACTTTCAATGTGGAGATTATGGGTTCGAGTCCCATACCCAATACAATATAGAGCTATCTACTAATGGTTAGGTAACTGCCCTCTCAAGGCAGAAATTTGGGTTCAATTCCCAATAGCTCTACAACTTAGGGTGTGTAGCATAGTGGTTAATGTGCCTGACTGTCAATCAGGAGATTGGAGTTCAATTCTCCCACATCCTGCTAATCCACTTTTAATCTACTGAAGTCCTATCCTACAGAGGTAGGTAGGCAATGGAGAGGTAACTCAGTGGGACTGGGACTTGTCTTGAAAACAATGGGAGCAGTAAAATGCTTGGGGGTCGGGACCTCATCTCTCCGCAATAATAGGTGTTCTTTGACATATTGGTGAAGGAAAGTATGGAGAGTAAACTATCAAGGTGGTAGTCCTATCTGCTAAATAGTGAGTACCCTAATAAGGTATTTGTTTCGAGTACAATGCTCTCCGCAATATATGGGTGTAATTCAGTAGGTAGAATGCTGGCTTTGGGAGCCAGTTGTCCTTGGTTCGAGTCCAAGTACCCATACTTAAATGGGCTTTGTAGTGTAATCAGGTTAGCACAAGACATTTGCAATGTTTTAGAGGAGTTCAAATCTCACAAGGTCCACACTATGTTTTCATGTTTTCATAATGTTGAGCTTTTGCTTGAACCCTCTTTTGGGCAGTTAGAGGTTAAAGAAACTGCCCTATCAATGCTCCTTAGTTCAGTGGTTTAGAACAGCTCTCTTACAAAGAGAAGGTCATTAGTTCGATTCTAATAGGAGCAACATAATATAATGGGGATATAGCTGGAAGGTCTATGCACTTGACTGTTAATCAAGAGATGAGAGTTCAATTCTCTCTATCCCCGCATGGAAGAAATCAGATATTGTAATAAACATGGAGAATCTCTACATGTATTAGATTCATCAAATAGATGGAGATGTAGAAAATGTAGGGTAGAAGCTGTACAGAGAAGAAGAGATAAGATTAAGGAAATGGCAGTACAATACAAAGGTGGTAAGTGTTGTATATGCGGCTATAATAGATATATAGGAGCTTTAGAGTTCCACCACTTAGACCCTAATCAGAAAGATTTTGGTATAGGCAGTAAAGGATATACTAGAAGTTTTGATAAGGTTAAGGAAGAACTTGATAAGTGTATATGTGTATGTGCTAACTGTCATAGAGAAATCCATGCAGGTCTCATAGACATAAAATGAAATTGGGAAGTAGTTCAATTGGTAGAACACTGGTCTCCAAAACCAGCAGTTGTGGGTTCAATTCCTGCCTTCTCAGCACATTGGGATGTATCTCCTCTGTCTGATAAGCAGTTGAAAGAGTAGTTGGTTACAGGTGAGTTCAATTCTCACCATCCCAACATTGGTCAAGAAGAGTAATAGCTGATGTACTTCAATGGTAGAAGGCTGCTCTCATAAGGCAGTAGTTGAAAGTTCGAGTCTTTCCATCAGCACTGTGTTAGTAGCTCAGTCAGGTAGAGCAGAGGATTGTGGCTCCTTATGGCATGGGTTCAAATCCCATCTAACACCCCAATATACTCACATAGCTCAATTGGTCAGAGCAGGAATCTTATACATTCAAGGTTAGGGGTTCAAGTCCCTTTGTGAGTACTATCTTGGAGTACCTGAGTGGTCTAAGGGCACAGACTGCAAATCTGATGATTCGTGGGTTCAAATCCCACCTCCAAGTCTATGTGTTATGTAGATAAACTTATAAAGAATAATACAGGAGTTTCTTCAAAGAACTTCTTCTTAGTGGCAGTTACCTTAATAGGTTTAATCCTACTATTAGTTCCTGCTGTACTTCTTATAATAGAAGTGTGTTATAACCATACTATACAGACAGACCTTAATGGTCTTGCTGCTTATATAGGTGCTGTTGCTGGAGTATTTGCATCAGCAGGTATTACTAAAGCATGGTCTGAAAAGTATGAAAAGAAATAATGCTCCTATAGCTGAATTGGTTAAAGCAACAGTCTCTTAAACTGTGGACTCAAGGTTCAAGTCCTTGTGGGAGCACAACCTCAACCTTGGCAAATATTCCCCTAAAGCATTGATGGTGGATGCTCTGGACTTTTAATCCTGAGAGTAAGGTTCGATTCCTTATGGGGGAACATAACATATTATTAACTCCAAATTTTTATTGTTATGAAAAAGGTTATTTCATTAATTAAGAGGGGTGTTAAAGCATACTTTAGACAAGCTGCTAAGTCTTATACTTGGACATCTACAGGAACTATTCCAGTTGGAATATAGTTCCTTTGATGTTGGAGTGGATAATAATTTATGGGAGTACTGCTCAGATGGTGGATGGGCACCAGACTGTAAATCTGGCACATTAGAAACACAATAGGTTCGAGTCCTTTTACTCCCACTTCAATAGAAATCTTTGTCCTTGACTTATGGAAAGTGATGTGGGTAGAGACACAAATAAGTCATTATGGGTACTGGGCAGGTATGGTTACATTGCGGAGGACTGAAAATCCTTAGAACAAAGTTCGATTCTTTGAGTACCCACTATATACTCCTGTGGTGGAATTGGAATACACACTGACCTCAAAAGTCGGGGCTTGAAATAAAGATTAAGAGTTCGACTCTCTTCAGGAGTACTAATGCCCTCTTGGTGGAATTTGGTAGACACATCTGCCTTAGAAGCAGACATGAAGTAATAGTAGTGTAAGAGTTCGAGTCTCTTAGAGGGTACTAAAAATAATTTGAAAATAATTGTTAAAATATTTGGTTAATTGAAATATTTTGCTTAACTTTGCACCATCAAAATAAGAGAATATGTTTGAAGAAGATAATCTATTTACTCCAATGGAATCAAGCAGAAGTACAGAAGTATCTGGTTCTCAGTTCTTTATCAACTTCTTAAATCAGCTTGAAGGTTGGAAGACTAAGTGTAAGAATCTGCATTGGGCAGCACCTAAGAAGAATATCCATGTGTATCTTGATGAATTTCTAGGTATTATATCGGACTATCAAGATAGCCTTGCAGAAGAATACCAAGGACTATTAGGTCACATGGCTCCTAATGTTATTAGAGGTATAGGAAGTGAGGCATTAAATGCTATAGACTTTATAAGAGAAGTTAAGAGTGGAACAGTAAAGTTCTATGAAGCAATACCTACAGATACTATTTATTCTGGTATAAAGTCTGAATGTGAAACTTTTATACATAACATCTTAAAATACAAGTATCTATTTGAGCTTTGTGATGTTAGAGTATAACATAAAGGATGGTCTAATGGTGGAATTGGTATACACAAGGGACTTAAAATCCCTCGCCCTTTAGGGATTGAGGGTTCAAATCCCTCTTAGACTACAATGCCTCCTTAGTGTTAATGGTTTAGCAAGCCTGTCTTGTAAACAGGAAGAGAGGGTTCAAATCCTTCAGGAGGCTCTATAATGTAGGTATGGTGTTAGTGGTTAGCACATGACATTGCCAATGTCAAGGGGTCAGTTCAAGTCTGATTATCTACTCAAATGCAGGTATAGTATAAAGGTTAGTATGTAACACTTCCAATGTTAATGTGTGGGTTCGATTCCCACTATCTGCTCAAATATACATCGTGGGGTGATAGCAATGGTAGCTAACAAGGCTCATAACCTTGAGGTTGAGAGTTCGAGTCTCTCCCCCGCAACTAATTTAGGTAATATGGAAGAGATAGAAAAGGCAAAGATGACAAGAACCAAAAAGACCAATGGTTCAGAGGTTCATCAAGTTATGACTGCATTAACTGATACTACAATCAGAGGTATTGTAAGGTCAGCCAATGAGGAAGGAATTAAGAGAGAGGATATAGTTTCTCTACTTAAAGAAAATGGTCAGTTTGTATTAATCTACTTTAAATAAAAACATTATGGAAATGGAAGAGCAGAAGACAATAGAAAGACCCTTGATGAGTGAAGAGGAGTTCAAGGATTACATGGAGAAGAATAGAGTAGATATTGTAGGAGATTTCTATGAAAGAGGTATTCTTCACCTGAGAACCTATGAAGCAGTAAGCAGGTTTAAGTCTGTAGGGAGAGCAATCAGAAGAAGTCATATATCTCTTGATGGATTTATTTATCCTAAGAGACCTTTTAACAATGCTAAGCATGGTAAGAATAGTCTGAATGACAGAAAGAAGATGATTTATGAGCAACTTAAACACAGAAAATCAGCCTAATGATTACAATGAAGTACCAGTATTATACTGCAAGCATTGTCTATCATTGAATATTAGGAACATTCCAGGAATGGAGGATTCAGATTACTGTGATGAGTGTGGCTCCACTGATATAGGAGAATGTTCAATAGAGGAATGGGAGACCCTCTACAAGAATAGATATGGACACAGATACCTTGAAGAGTATTAACAATTTAATTATAAAGTAAAATGGAAGAGCAAAAGGGAAAGGTTGTAGAGATGCAGCCAACAGCAAAGGAAACAGAGAGACCTGAGAAGATGTCTTATGAGCAGTTAGAGAACATAGCTCATCAGCTTAGTGAGCAGGTTAAGCAGTTGTATATGAAGTTACAGGCTGCTAATATGGGTAATATGTTCAAGAGACTTGACTACTTGTTTAAGGTAGTAGAGAATGGACATATGTTCAAGCAGGACTTCCTTGAAAAGTGTATTGCTGAGATTGAGGAAATTATGACAGTTCCTGAAGAGACTGAAGAAGATAACAAGGAAGAGGAAACACCAGATATTAAAACTGAAGAGTAAATTACAAGATGAAGAAGGCTAACAATATAGTTAGAATCCCCACTTCATTAAATGGTAAATTCTTTAGATATTGGTTTGAATTTTTAGAGCCTTTTCATAAGCTAACTGATAGAGAGATTGATGTAATTACATCCTTTGTTAAGCAGAGATATGAACTCAGTAAAGTTATCAAGGACAATGAGATACTTGATAAGGTTACAATGAGTGAAGATACAAAGAAGAAAGTAAGGGAAGAGTGTAATATCACTCTCCCACACTTTCAAGTAATTATGGGCAAGCTAAGGAAGAATAAGGTTATCATTGATGGCAAGATTAATCCAAGGTTTATTCCTAACATTGATGAGGAGACTGGCACTTTCCAACTATTGTTACTTTTTGAATTGAAATGAATTATCCTGATATAATTGGTAAGGTTTCTGAAGAGTTGAATTTACCTAAAGAAGTGGTAGATAAAACATATAAGGCATTTTGGTTATTCATTAATCAATCCATACAGTCCTTGCCATTAAAGGAGAATCTTAATGAAGAGGATTTTGCTAAGTTAAGAACAAATTTCAACATCCCAAGCCTTGGAAAATTATGTGTAACATGGGATAGACTTATGGGATGTAAGAAGAGATTTAAGTTTATAAAACAGATAAGGGAGAAGAAATGTTAAAAGTAAAAAAGATAAAGCCAATGTTCACTGCACTTATCACTACAATGGATAAGTATGAGCATGATATGATGATAGGAGCTGGTCTTATTGATGTGACTAAGAGAGAAGGCAGCTTGAAAGAATATCAGAGGGTACTTGCAGTGGGTAGCTCTGTTAGAGACATTAAGGTTGGTGACTTAGTATGGGTTAATCCTACAAGATTTGGTGTAAAGAAACACAAAGAAGGTTCTCTAAAGGATGGAGTAATCACTGATAACCCTATCATAACTTACAACTTTGATGTTGTTGAGATGGATGGAAAGCAGTGCCTATTACTACAGGATAGGGATATTGACTTCATTATTGAAGAGTATGAGGAAGTTCCTGACCCAACTCCTTCACCAATCATTCAACCAGAGAAGAAGAAACTAATTATATAACTCAAAAGAGTGTATCAGGAAAACTAATCTTGATACACTCTTTTTTTTTTCTTAGATTATGATAAAATTGTTCAAATATGAAGGTTACAAAGTAGTAATATCTGAGGAAGCCTTTGCTCTTAAACCTTTCAGACAAATATGGCAAAGAGATAAGACTGTTAATAAGGATAAGGCTATTATGGAGCTTGGATTTATTTATTTTATGAATGACCCAAGAAGTGATTATCAATATCTTACTAATGAAGATGAGAGAAAAGAAGCTATTAAAGAAGGAGAAGGTCTCCCTCCTAAATGGGAACCTGACAAGATAGTACAAGAAGCTATGGTATTCTATAACAGTTTTAAGCCAACTTCCGCGCTGCTTCTTGAGGACACAAGATATGCAGTAGATAAGTTAAGAAAGCTATTAAGGGATATTGACCTTACACAGGTTGATGATAAAGGTAAGCCAGTATACACACTTAATACTATTACAGCTACAATCAAGCAAATTCCTTCTCTTGTAAAGGATTTAGATGAAGCTGAGAAGGCTCTTGCTTCAGAAATTAGAAATGCAGGTAAGATGAGAGGTTCTGGAGAGAAAACAATTTTTGAAGATGACCTAACATTATAATTATGAAAGCCGAAGACATTATAGAAGGTTTTAATTTACATATTGAGACAAAGAGGAAAGATAGAGGCATAAAGACTACAGGACACCTTGTATTACAGAAAGAGATAAAGCCACATTCTTCATTCAAAGCTTACAAGATATATAAGTACACTTTATGGTTTGCTAAGAAAGGTAAATCCTATGAAGTTATGGTGCTGGAGCATACTGCAAAGGTTCTTGATGGTCAGGAAGAGAGCATGAATAGGGAGATGAATATCATGCTAAGTAATATGATATTTAATTGGATTGGTTCTGATTTTTATGAGCAGGTAATAGAGGGAGAGTATAAAGGCTATGGTTCAGAAGATAGAAATGAATGAATATCAGACTGAGCTGACTGAGGAATTGGTTAATAGCCTTCCTCAGGAGGTTCAGGACCAGTTATTTGATATTATAAATAATGTAGAGTTTGTCAAGAGATTGATAAGTCCTACAAGAGAACATGCCAAGGATAGACCAAGAGATGATAGAGGTAGAATCATTGTGGACTTGGCTAATCCTCATATATTGGAGGATATGGACTATTTCAGACCATCTGCTATACATTATGAGAAATATGGTACATTTACTAACCTCAGACCTAATGCCAATCCTAATAGTGAGTATGGTAAATGGGTAAGAGAGGAAAGGAGAAGAATCTGGGATGGTTATGTGAGGGAAAGTGATGGAGAATGGGTTACAGGCTATATGTATTGGTTCCTTAACTATTCTCCTATGATGCTCTCTAAGATTAGAGAGTATAAGGATAAGAATGGTAAAAAGAGAAAGTCTAAAAGAGCTGATAGAATAGAAGCACTTCCTGAATGTTGGGAAGGAATCTATTGGAGATTCCATTGCTTAGACCAAGCATCAAATGGTGGCTTGTACAATAACTTTGAGGGAGGTCAGCACATGGCTGAGCTTGCTTCCAGAGGTAAAGGTAAGTCATATAGTCTTGCATCCATACTTAACCACATCTTTGTAGTAGGTGAAAATGAAGAAGCACATGAAAAGGTAAAGGGTATAGTAACTGCCTATCAGAAGGAGTACCTTACTAAGGATGGTGTTCTTAATAAGTTTGTAGATATGGCTAATTTCTGTGCAACCAATACCCAGTTTCCAAGAAAGAGATTAAAGAACTCTTTGCAGGAAATGACTTGGATAATGGGATATAAGGATGTAGACCTTGATATTGAAAGAGGTACTCAAAATACAGTACTTGGAGTATCATCTAAGGATGATGAATCTAAGTTGAGAGGTAAGAGAGCTGCTAAGATTCTTATTGAGGAGTTTGGTACATTCCCAAGACTTGTAGACTTGTATAATGTATTGTTGCCTTCAGTACAAGAAGGTGATATTGTCTTTGGTCAAATCTATATGTTAGGTACTGCTGGTGATAATGAGTCAGACTTTGCTGGTGCTCAAGAAATTATGTATAATCCAAAAGGTTATAATATGTATGCCTTACCTAATGTATTTGATAAGTATAATCAAGGTAAACCTTACTTTGTATTCTTCTTTCCTGGCTATGTGAATAGAAAGGGATGCTATAATGAGAATGGTGTATCTGATGTGATTAAGGCTCTTATTGAGATTCTTATGAATAGGTACAGAGTAAAGTACAATTCTACTGACCCTAATACTATCATTAAGACCATTGCTGAGGTTCCTATTACTCCTGCTGAGGCTATTGTTAAGACAGGTGTAAATATGTTCCCTGTAGCTGACTTGACTGAAAGAGTAGGTCAATTAGATGCTAACCCTACAGAGTATGATGATGTATATGTAGGTGATTTGGTATTTAATAAAGATGGTCAAGTAGAGTACAAACCTACCTCTGCCATACCTATTAGGGACTTTCCTCATAAGGATAATAAGATAGAGGGTGCTATTGAGATATACCAAATGCCTGAGATTGATAAGAATACAGGTAAGCCATATAATGACAGGTATATATTAGGTGCTGACCCTTATGATGATGATGAGTCAAATACTATGTCTTTAGGTTCTATATTTGTATTAGACCTATGGACAGATAGGATAGTGGCTGAATATACTGGAAGACCATCTTTTGCTGATGATTACTATGAGATTTGTAGAAAACTTTGTCTATTCTACAATGGTAGGTTGAATTATGAGTATAATAAGAAAGGCTTATTCTCTCACTTCTCGACAAGAAATAGTCTTTATCTTCTTACAGATGTTCTTGATTTCTTAAAGGAAAAGCAGATGATGAAGGATGGCTATGGTAACAAGTCAAAAGGTACTAATGCCTCTCCTGCCATTAATGCTTATGCAAGGAGTAGATTGAGAAGCTGGCTATTGGCTCCAGTTCCTATTATGCAGACTATTGATGGAGAAGAGAAAGAAGTGATGGTTCCAAGGTTATTTACTGTAAGGAACAGGGCACTGCTAAAAGAGCTTATTAATTACAACTCTGAGGGTAACTTCGATAGAATATCTGCTATGGGTATGCTGATGCTTCTAAGGGAAGATAGAATGATAAGATACCAAGGGGATGTTAGTAAGGAGAAGCAAGAGAGAGCTAATAATAGTTATGCTGGTAATGACCCATTCTTCAAGAGAAACTATGACTTTAGGTTCAGGCAGTAAATTTAGTAAAAATGAAGGCTAATGGTTAATAAATTACTTATATACTTGCATAGGTCAAGTATTTTACTTACCTTTGCACAGTAATTAAATTGAAGAATAGAATATGAGTAATCTTATAAATTTACCCCCACAACAATTACCTTTCTCAAAAAAGAATAAGAAATGGAGAAAGGCACACCTTGATTGGGCTGATAGTAAGACCTTCTTCAATTATAGCTTAGTTAGAAAATCTGTAATACATAAGAAAATTAACTATGACTTGCTCAATGGTAAACTCCACATGAGTGACCTTGAGATGATATTGAATCCTGAGAAGCTACAGGCAGGTTTCATACCTGATAGGATTCAACACTATCCTATTATGAATAGTAAGTTGAATGTGCTTAGAGGTGAGGAAAGTAAGAGAGTCTTTGACTTCAAGGTAGTAGTTACTAACCCTAATGCTATTACAGAGATAGAGAATAACAAGAAGCAAGAATTACTACAGAAGCTGCAAGAGTGGGTATCTAATACTTCTCAGTCAGAGGAGGAGGCTAATCAGGAGCTTGAAAAGATAAATGACTATTACAGTTATGAGTGGCAGGACATGAGGGAAATAAGGGCAAATGCCCTATTAAACCATTATGTAAAGGAATTAAATATCCCTCTAATGTTCAACCAAGGCTTCATGGATGCAATGGCAGTTGGTGAAGAAATTTACCAATGTGATATTGTAGGAGGTGAGCCTACTATTGAGAGATTAAATCCACTCAAGGTAAGAATCTTTAAGTCAGGATATAGCAATAAGATTGAGGATGCAGATATGGTAATCCTTGAAGATTATTGGAGTCCAGGAAAAGTCATTGATACCTATTATGATGTATTGACAAAGAAAGACATGGAGTACATAGAGAAGATGCCTGACCATGTAGGTCAAGCTGCTACAGACTCTATGGATAACATAGATGAAAGATATGGCTTTGTCAATAACCACATGATAGGAGATGAAATAAGTACAGAGGGATTCTTTTGGGACCCATTAGGAGGATATGATGGAGTTAATAACTCACTTCTTCCTTATGATGTTGCAGGAAACTTGAGAGTACTTAGAGTATATTGGAAGTCAAGGAGAAAGATTAAGAAGGTAAGAAGTTATGACCCTCAAACAGGTGAAGAAGTATTTAACTTCTATCCAGAAACTTATGTAATAGATAAGGATGCTGGAGAAGAGGAACAGGTATTCTACATCAATGAAGCATGGGAAGGAACTAAGATTGGTACTGATATTTATGTCAATATGAGACCAAGAGTAGTTCAGTACAATAGACTAAGTAACCCTTCAAGATGTCACTTTGGAATTGTTGGCTCTATTTACAACCTTAATGACAACAGACCATTTAGTTTAGTAGACATGATGAAGCCATACAATTACTTGTATGATGCAATACATGATAGATTGAATAAACTGATAGCAAGAAACTGGGGTTCATTAGTTAGACTTGACTTTGCCAAAAAGCCTAAAGGATGGGATGTAGAAAAGTGGTTATACTATGCAAAGACAATGGGTCTTGCAGTAGAAGACAGCTTCAATGAGGGTAATGTAGGTGCAGCTACAGGTAAACTTGCAGGTGCATTAAACAATGCTTCCACTGGTGTAATTACAGCTTCTGATGGTAATCAGATACAGCAATACATTAATCTTCTTGAATTTATCAAGATGGAAATGGCAGAAGTTGCTGGTATTACCAAACAGAGAGAAGGTCAAGTAAGTAATAGAGAGACAGTAGGTGGAGTAGAGAGAAGCATGATGCAATCTTCTCACATTACAGAGTGGCTATTTGTAGTACATGAGGATGTCAAGAAGAGGGCATTAGAGTGCTTACTTGAAACAGCTAAGATAGCATTGAGAGGCAGAAGCAAGAAATTTCAATATATCTTATCAGATAACTCAATGAGAGTTATGGAGATAGATGGTGATGAATTTGCAGAAGCTGATTATGGTCTTGTAGTGGATAGTAGCAATGGTGTTCAAGAATTAAACTCAAAACTTGATACTTTAGCTCAGGCAGCATTGCAGAACCAGACTCTATCATTCTCAACTATTATGAAGCTATTCAGTTCATCTTCACTTGCTGAAAAGCAAAGACTTGTTGAAAAGGATGAAAGAAGTATTCAAGAGAGACAAGCCCAAGCACAGCAACAACAGTTGCAAGTACAGCAACAAGAGATAGAACAGAAGGCTCAAATGGAACAGGCTAAGATGCAGCAGGAAGATGCCCTTAACCAAAGAGATAATGAGACAAAGATTCTTATTGCACAGATGCAAGCCTATAGCAAGAATAGTGAAGATGATGGCATAATAGAGCCTGAATATTCACAAGAAGCTAAGGATAAACTGATGGAATCAATAAGACAATTTGATGAGAGAATTAAGCTTGATAGGGAAAGATTAGAGTTTGATAAAGACAAGGCAAGGTCTGATGCAAAACTTAAAGAAAAGCAGATAAACAAAACAACTCAAAAATCAAATAAATGAGAAGATTTAGAGATATTGTAGAAGATATTAAAGCCCCAAGTACTCAAAGCTTATGGCTTAATAATGGAGAGCTAAAAGTATATGGAACTAAGGGATGGATTCCTCTAAATGACACTTCTGAAGATATACAGGAGCTTGAGGAAAAAGTAAATAGTCTAGATAAAGAGGTAGGACAGATAAAGAAGGAATTATCAATAGATGGTGAAGTAAGTAAAATTAGTGAGTTTACCTTAAAGGATAATTCTTATACTTTGCCTGCTGCAACAAAAACAACTATTGGTGGAGTTAAAGCAGGAATTAACATTGTTGATATTGCTAATCCAGATAATGCTACAGCTCCACAAGTTGCAGGAGTATTAAATACGTTACTAGGACAATTAAGAGCTTGTGGTATATTAATACCTTAAATAAATTATAATAATGGGAAAAATAAAGAAAATAACAGAGAATGAATTAGTAGGAGGTACTCAGAGTACTGATGTATATCCTGTTACCTCTGTCAAGGCTGTCTATGATGAGAGTAATGAAAGACTTGATAACATTCTTAATAGGAGGGGAGTAGTAAATATATCTACTAATTATAATGCTGACCATATAGCAGAGGTTCTAACTTTAGAACAAGCTATTGCTAAAGTGCCTTCAAAAGATAGAGTACTTGGTTTTCAAGGTAAGTTTCAAACATCTGAAGGATGGAAATCCTACATATTTACTGGTGATTCTGTATCAAACTGGTCTGATATTAGTAAGTGGATAGAGTTAATATCTTCTAAAAAATTTACCGAGCTAGAAAGTAAATTATCAAAAAATGGTGTAATACTTAATGAGACGATATCATTAGAAAATGGAAAACTATTATTCATTAATGAAGAAATTCCCAATGGTAGTGATTTGTATTTCACCCTATCTGATAAGATTGATTATATAGCGATAACAGAGTATTCTGGTGAAATAGAAGGAGAAACTACTTATTATTATTCAGAGAATACAATTAAATTTTTATATTCAACAAAGAGCAATGTAACAAGATTGAAGCTATATTTCGGACTAAGGTCTTCAATACCTAACTTTAATATTAAAGTATTCAAAGGTTATATACCATATCAAGTAGAACAGAATACTGTTAATATTGAAAATTTATTAAATGACAAAACCGATACTTACAATACGCTAAAAGAAATTGGATTAGAATTAGCAAGTAATAAAACATTGCCACCAAATTTTGGACTTTTTATTGATGCAATAAAAAGCATACGTTTTATTCCGAAAGATTCTTATAAAAACGATGAAATAGTGCTTTATGTTTGTTCTGCATACGATGATGGAACTGAACAGACAAAATACAGAATTTGGGCTTACAATATAACAAGTAAGGTTGATGCAGCTAAATATGAATCGGAAATAATTAATATTGATACATCAACAATACAGACAATACAAGCATACGGCGAATGTGGAGAATTGCAAGCAGAAGTTGACTTTAATACAATTCTACAAGCAGGAAGAGCGTTGGTGTGGACAAATTATTCATTTAAAATTCAAAAAATTAGTGATAAGTCTGCATTAACAACCTATTGTAATGCGCAAGGCAAAGGATATGCTTATATCGACAATGTTGTGGATATTATCAAATCAAAAAATGGAATATATAAACGTACTGATTCAGTTTCTGATAGTTTATTGATTAGATATTCGGAGGTAATTGTGTCTGCTGGTATAAACCCAAAAAGATTTGCAAAAGACCATGATTTTATAATAAATGTACTAACCCCTAATCACTCTGGAGATAACACTTTTAGTCTATGGGTACAAGATTACACGGCAAATGTTCCTATAGGCTCATTTGGCCTCACGCAAGACGATTTAGCTAAAATAGAACAAAAAGACAGAATATTGATAAAGAATATCACTGATTATGGTACATGGTTTTGTGTGATTAATTATAACAAGCTGCTTGAAATTGGAGAGTTAACATGGGGAGGAAATGACATTTGTTTACAGAGAATAAACCAAGAAGACCCTAACACAATTAACCTTTTATCACCAGCGAATAAGAGCATATGGTGGTGTGGAACATCAATACCTGAAGGTGGTTATCCTAAAATTGTAGGAGACCTATTATATTGCAACATCTACAATGTGGCAAAAGGTAGTTCGATGGCAAGAAGAGGTTCTACCAATACAGAAGATGGGTATGGATGGACTGGAGTACCTTATGATGCAGTAATGTATTCACTCACACAAACATTATCAGAAAAAGAGGAACTAATCAATAATTGGGATAAATGGAAGTTGTTGTTAGCTAATTCAACAGTTAGCGATGTACCTAATGTATTAACTGATGAAATGAAAGAGCTAATACGTAATTGTAGTTATGAAAAAAAACTTATACCATACCTTGATGGTACATATACTCAACCTGATATTTTTGTAATAGACCACGGATTTAATGATTGGATAAATCCTTTAGGTGGTGATTTTGTTGCAGACCAATTGCCTGAAGATGTATTTGACCGTAATACATATATAGGTGCAATTAATTTTTTAATTAAAACAATCTATAAATATGTTCCAAGAGCAAAGATAGTAATTATAGGACATTATGAAAATACTTCTAATGAGCGTGCAAAAAAAATAACACAGGCTCAAGAATTTATTGCGAATTATTGGGGAATACCAATAATTAAATTGTGGGAATTGACAGGAATAAGCCCAGCGAGGATAGAAACTTATGGATACTGGAAAGATGGATATTGGAAAATTGGAGAAGAACTGAGAGAAGTCAGCATGACTGAAGTTTGGATGCCAGACTCTACGCATCCAGGTGCTGATAAAACTGGAGAATGTAATAATCGCATTGCTAATTTATTGGCGAAACATCTATCACTGATATTGTAGAATAACTCAGTAAGTTTGGATAAGAAAGAGGGGTGCGGTGGCACTCCTCTTATCAAAATACAAAAAATACTTTATTAAAACTACTTTTTAATAAAAAGTCAAATAGTTTTTAAGAAAAAGTAATAAATAATTTATTTATATTATTGCATAGTTTATTTATTTTTTATATATTTGCATTTGTATAGACATATGATAGGTATGAATAAATATGTGAGTATAATTATAGCTATATTAATAGTTTCTTTATCAGTTAGTTCCTACATATTATACAATAAGAATCAAAAATTAAAAGAAGACTTATCCATATCTATATCTAATGAAAAAGCATTTATTACTGAAAACTCTCTATTAGAGGATAAGAATAGGATATTTAAATTTACTGTTGAGCAGCTTAACTATTATAATGACTCTATTTTAGAAAAGATGAATGAGGTTAGAAAGGAGTTAAAGATAAAGAATAAGGATTTGAAACAGATGCAATATCTCTTATCTGAGGCTACAAAGAAAGATACAATAGTATTTAGAGATACTCTGTTCAGAGAACCTACATTAGACATAGATACTATAATAGGAGATAAATGGTATAGTATAAGATTAGGGCTAAAATACCCTAATCTTATTACTACCAATCCTACATTTATAAGTGAAAAATATATTATAGTTAATAAGAAGAAGGAAACAATAAATCCACCTAAAAAATTCTTTTTATTTAGGTGGTTTCAAAGGAAACATTGGGTAATGGAAGTTAATATAAAGGAGAAGAATCCCTACATAAAAGAAGTTAATAATAAATTTGTAGAGATTATAGAATAATTATGATTGACTTAGGAATACTAATCACTGGAGGTATAGGGCTTATTACCACAATAGTCAGTGGCTGGACATCATGGTTCTTTGCAAGAAAGAAGTATGATAGTGAAGTTGATAGTAACCTCATAAGTAACATGAAAGAATCATTGGACTTTTATGAGAAGCTCTCTACTGATAATAGAGAGAGATTGGAAGAGGTGCTAAAAAGAAATACAGAATTGGAGCAGGAAGTGGGGGAACTTAGGAAACAAATGTTTAACCTTATGAGTTCCATATGTACTGACCTTACCTGCCAACTGAGAAAGAGAGACTTAAATCTTTTTAATGAACATGGAATTAGTAGTGGACAGAAAATGGAAGAAGCAGAACTACACAATAAGTAATCTTACTATTGATGGGAAGTGGTTCTGCAATGTGCTTGAAGATGCTGATAGAGGACTTGACAGTTCTATGAGCATAGCTAAGATTAGGGAGCTGAAGAAGCCCTCAATTACAGCTATACCAAGAGGTACTTATGAGATTACCTTGGATGTAAGTTCTCCTAAGTACTGCACTAATAGTTTCTACAAGCAAGTATGTAATGGTAAAGTGCCAAGACTACTTAATGTAAAGGGATTTGAAGGCATACTTATTCATGCTGGTAATACTGACAAAGACTCAGCAGGATGCCTATTAGTAGGTGTTAATAAAGTTAAGGGTCAAGTAATAAACAGCAGAGAAACCTTCAAAGAGTTATACAAACTCCTTAAAGACAAGCATGATAAAGGTGAAAAAATAACTATTAAAATTTTATGATTATGGCAAAGAAATGTGGATGCAAAGGCAAGGGAAAAGGTAAAAAGAGTAAGTAACATTTAAATTAAAATGATTATGGCTAGAGCTAGAGGAAGAAGAAAACCTAATACTGTAAAAGCAGGTATAAGTAAAAGTAGAAGATATGGCTGCGGAGGGAAACTTAAAAAGTAGCTTATACAAATTAGAGATAATAATTATTAAAGTGCTGCCATTTATTATAGCAGCACTTTATATTTTATCTACAATACTAGATTATATAGATATATGTTCTACATTAGTTAATTACATAGTTTACTTAATGTTTTTCTTATTTCTATATGTTTCATCTTATGTATTTAAGTTTTGTGAATACCATAGGATGCCTATACACTATGCTTTAGGTATAAATCTGATAAATGTATATGATGTGTATGTAGGTATCCCAGTAGATAATTATTCAATGTTTGGGATATATAGTATATTTACAGGAATAGCTATATTTATAACAGTTTATTTGTATGTTAAAAGTCATAAGAAGCCTGCTACAAAAGATAATAGATGATATTGATGCAGGCAATTCAAATATATCTGAGGGAGAAGCCCTTGAAATAGTAGATAGTTTGAAGAGGTTTACTGACAAGGAGAAAAGATTAAGCAAGTATGCAGCTTGTGAATATTTGAATGTCAGTAGAGCAACTTTTGATAACTATGTCAGAGAAGGAAAGTTACCAAGAGGTAAGCATGAGATAGGTTTTAAAGAATTAAGTTGGTCTAAGAAAGAGTTAGATGAGTTTGTCAAGAAGTGCAGCAGAAAGCCATCTCTTGCTTAGTAATATGCCTATTAAGGACTTATAATATAATACTTAGGAGGAGAAAATATGATAACCCAAAAGAAGATGATAATACCTATATTTGATTATAAACTAACTGTAGTCATATTTGACAAGTGGGAGGAGTTAGGAAGATTCTTGCCCAAAGAAGAAATGGAGCAGGAAGGAAAAGCTATAACCATAAATCAATATGGAGCATCTCTTGTAGCTATCAATTCTAAGAGGGGAAGTAGCATTATCCATGAAGCTGAGCACATAAAGAACTCTATATGGAGATATATAGGCTATACTCCTCAAGAAGATAATGATGAGGTAGATGCTTACCTTATAACCTACATATATGACAAGATAACAGATATATTCTATAAGCATGATAGAGCAGCCAGATAAGGCTGCTTTTTTTTTTATTCTTTTTAGCAACATATTACTAAGTTAAAGCCCTGTATATCAATATGATATATGGGGCTTTAGCATTGATAGGCATCCTGAGAAATATTACTTACCTTTGCACCTGTAAGCTTACAATAAGAGAGATAAAACAATAACTAATTTCAAAAATTGCTACTATGGAAATAATTGAGAAGCAAGTAGAAAAGGTAAAGGAATCCTATGATTGGTTTTATGAAACCTCTTATTACAAGAGCATTGGATAAGAACTTTAGTAAGGTAAGCAAGGCTTTAGACCTTATAGCTGACAAGGATGGTAATATAGACATTGAGAATATCCTTGCTGAAATGATGGAGAATCTGATGACTACCAATCCATTCACCTTCAAGACCTCATTTGTTGGAGACATAGAGATTGGTGGAGGAGAGATTAAATTCAATCTTCCATTAACTAATAAGAGACTGGTATTGAATATGACAGATTTAGAGACTTTCAAGGAAATGTTAATCACTAAAGACTAAGAATATGGATGAACTTATGATGTATGAGTACCTAAAGAAGAAAGGTATGGGTGGTATGAATGAGCATGAGTTCATGGATAAATTCAAGGATTTTATGGGTAAATATAGGAGAAGTTCAATGAGACATGGTAATGAAGGAGACTTCATGCCTATGGATGACTTCTATATGAGAAGGCATAATAGACCTGATGAGTTCATGGATATGTTTGATTCAAGAAGTGATAGATTCTCTGATAGATTCAATGAGTCTGGCATGAGAAGTGGTGATATGGATAGGATGATGAGATACATGAGAAACTCAATGAATGGTTCAGAGAGTGAACACTTTACTGAATCTGAAGCTAAGTATCTTGTAGCTGATATGTATCATACTGAGAATGGCAGAAAGTACAGTGGTGAGAAGTTTGATATGCACAAAGCAAAGGAGATTTGTGAGAGATATAGGGGAATACTCCCTACATCTGTTACAGTAGCTGATGTATATGTTGCAATCAACTCCCAGTACCATGACTATGCAGAACTGTTTAAGAACTGGTTTGGTGATGGTATAGAGCAGAAGATAGTTGAATCTGCTATTGTATTCTGGTTTAAGGATGCAGATTGCAAAGCTGAAAACAAGGTAGTAGAATATCTTGGAGAATACTAATAAGATAAGGGTAAGAGATAATCTTACCCTTTCTTTTTGCCTATATTGCAAGTATTTTACTTATACAAGTAAAAACAATTTATTTACCATGTTGTAGATATGCAAAACTTTATGTACCTTTGCACTGTTTTAAGAACAAAAAGGTAGAAGAGTATGGAAGAAGAACTTAGCTTAGATAACATCTTAGGAGCAGAGGAGATTGAGAATCTGTTTGTAGAAGATGATGAGACACAGGATGCCCCACCTGCAAATGGGGAGCCTCCCAAGAAAGAGGAGGAGCCAAGTAAGGATAAAGAAGAAACTACTGAGGTTGTTGATGTAGATAACTTGTTTACTGATACACCAGAGAGCGTAGGTAGTGGAAAAGAAAATACAGAGGAAAAGGAAGATACCACTCCTAAAGGGGATGGCACTTCTCCCAAAAACTTCTACTCTTCCATTGCCAAAGCCTTGAAAGAGGAAGGTATCTTCCCAGACCTTGATGATGATGGCTTATCTAAGGTTAAAGACCCTGAAGACTTTAGAGATTTGATTGACCAACAGATAAAGGCAGGTCTTGATGAAAGACAGAAAAGAATTGATGAAGCCTTGAATGCTGGAGTTGAACCTACAGAGATTAGAAAGTATGAGAATACTATAAACTTCCTTGATTCTATTAAGGAGGAGAATATCTCTGATGAAGGTGATAAGGGAGAGAAACTTAGAAAAGACCTAATTTATCAAGACTTTATCAATAGAGGTTATAGTAAGGAAAGAGCTACAAGAGAAGTACAGAAGTCTTTCAATGCTGGTACTGATATTGATGATGCAAAAGAGGCTTTGAAAAGTAATATTGACTTCTTCAGAGATAAGTATGATGAGCTTGTTAATGATGCTAAGTCAGAAGCAGAAGAGGAAGAGAAAAAAAGAAAGGACCAGGCTGAAAAGCTTAAATCATCAATCCTTAATGACAAGGATGTATTTGGGGATTTATCAGTGGATAAATCTACAAGACAGAAGATTTATGATAATATAGCTAAGCCTGTGTATAAAGACCCAGATACAGGAGAGTACTTTACTGCTATCCAAAAGTATGAAATGGAGAACAGAACAGACTTCCTAAAGAACATTGGGCTACTTTTCACACTAACTGATGGCTTTAAGAACCTTGATGGTTTGGTGAAAGGTAAAGTAAGGAAAGAAGTAAAGAAAGGTCTTAGAGAGCTGGAACATACTCTCAACAACACAGCAAGAACCTCAGATGGTAATCTAAAGTTTGTGAGTGGAGTTGATGAGGACCCTGAATCTTTCATAGGAAAAGGGTGGAATCTTGATGTCTAAGCCTATAGTATAGAGTAAAATAACTGATAAATTTAAGTAAAAATGGCTGGAAAATTAGGTAAGTTTCAAATGGTAGGCTTCCAACACTGGAAGGGTCTTACTAAGGAAAACCACCTTGGTTCTATCTTTCAGTTAGCTCCACAGAAGGCTACAAACCTAATGGTGCAACTGTTGGCTTATTACAGAGGAAAGACACTTGACACATTCCTAAATCAATTCCCAACAAGAGAGTTTGAGGATGATAATGAGTACTACTGGGATGTTATTGGTTCTTCAAGGAGAAACATTCCTCTTGTAGAGGCAAGAGATGAAAATGGTACTGTTGTTACAGATGCCAGTGGTATGGTTGGAGTAGGCACTGCTCCTTTCTATTTAGTATTCCCTGAGGATTGGTTTGCTGATGGTGAGTACATTGTAGGTAATCTGAATGAAATCTATCAGTTCAGAATACTTGGAGACCCAAGAATGGAGGGTACTAATGCAGTGTATAAGGTAGAGCTTGCTGGTGGTAATACAGCAGGTGTTCCTGCTGAAAGATTGCTTGCAGGTGAGAGATTCTCAGTTGAGGCTGCATTTGTTGAGAAGGAACTTTCAAGAAAGGTTGGTGATGTAAGATTTACAAGCCCTGTTTCTATGAGAAATGAGTGGTCTGTAGTAAGAATCCAACACAAGGTTCCAGGCTCTATGTTGAATAAGAAGCTGGCTGTAGGTATTCCTATTGTTAAGGAAACTGAGGGTAGATATACTAAATCAGTTGCTACAATGTGGATGCACAATGTAGACTGGGAAGTAGAGCAGCAATTCTCTGAGTACAAGAACAATGCACTTGCATTTGGTAGAAGCAACAGAAATGCCAATGGTGAGTACATGAACTTTGGTAAGTCTGGTAATGTTATTAAGACAGGTGCTGGTCTATTTGAGCAAATGGAAGTTGCTAATACTATGTATTACAACACATTTAGCTTGAAGCTTTTTGAAGATGCTCTATATGAGCTTTCTGCTTCTAAGTTAGACTTTGGAGACAGATACTTCTTGATTAAGACTGGTGAAAGAGGTGCTATCCAATTCCATAAGGAAGTACTAAAGACAGTATCAGGTTGGACACAGTTTGTTCTTGACAACAGCTCTATTGGTGTTATTCAAAAGACTCAATCTAAGTTGCACCAAAACTCATTGAGTGCTGGTTTCCAATTTGTTGAGTATAAGGCTCCTAATGGTGTTAGAGTTAAGATTGATGTAGACCCATTCTATGATGACCCAGTAAGAAATAAGATACTCCATCCAAATGGAGGTGTTGCATTCTCTTACAGATATGATATTATGTACATTGGTACAATGGACCAACCTAATATCTTTAAGTGTAAGATTAAGGGTGACAATGAGTATAGAGGTTATCAATGGGGTCTAAGAAACCCATTCACAGGTCAAAAGGGTAATCCTTACATGTCATTTGATGAGGATTCTGCTATAATTCACAGAATGGCTACTCTTGGTATTTGTGTTCTTGACCCAACAAGAACTATGTCACTAATCCCTGCAATCCTACAGGGTTAATGATAAAAAAGGAAAGTAGGATAACTCCTGCTTTCCTTATTTTATTTAATATAATTAAGGAGAAGATATGGCAGAAAAGAAAATGGAAGAGAAGGTGGACTATACTGTACCTGACTTTGATATAGACAATACAGAAACTCCACTACAGGAAGTACCAAAAGAAGAGGCTATTGTAAAAAGCCCTAAGAAGACACAAAAGAAAGTAGAGGTATCTGATGATGCCTTAGTTAGTTGTCTGAGAAATGAGAGAATTATTGTAAGACATGTACCTAAGCTGACAGGTATGTGGGGTAATAATCCTAAGCATGTATTGTCAGGAGGTATGGCAGAAGGTGCAGTTAGAACATTTGTGGTACCAAGATTATCTTCAGGTATGTTTGTTAATGTCCTTACAGACAAGGAAAAGGCATTTCTTGAGGAAATAATGGGTCTTGAATATAATGCACTAAGTATCTATAAGAAGGTAGATAATTTCTGGGATGATTCCAATGAGAATGGTATTAATAAGGTAAGATTGACAAAGCAGGATAACTACTTCAATCTATCTGACCCAGAGGATTATATCAGATATAAGATACTATTAGCTAACAAAGATTATATTGCTCCTTCACTGCAAGTATTGCAAGATACTCCTAAGGCTACTTATCAGTTTGTTATCATTTCTGAAGGTGAAGAGACTAAGGTTGCTAAGAATAACATGAGCACTACAATGATGTGCTATAAGGAGTTTGGTAAGATTGAGGATGATATTGATACATTAAGAGTTATTGTTGAGACTATTGATGGTAGACCTACATCACAGACTGCTAAACTTGAGTTCTTGCAGACTAAGGTTAATAGCTTAATACAGGCTGATAGCAAGATATTCTTGAAGGTTATTACTGACCCAATGCTTTCTACAAAGGTTCTTATTAAGAGAGCTATAGAAGCAGGTCTGATTTCTAACAGGGGTAATTACTTGTACTTGAGAAAGGATAATACTCCATTATGTGAGGCTAATGAGGAGCCTACATTGAATATAGCAGCTAAGTACTTGAACTCCCCTAAGCATCAGGAGGTTAAGTTTGCTTTAGAGGCTAAACTAAAGTAAGAATATGACAACACAAGAATTTTCTAATGAGTTTGATGTTCTGTATAATAACATAATGAGTAATCAGGCTCCAGGTCTTGATGAGTATGAGAAGTCTGTCTTCTTAACTAAGGCACAAAATGAAATACTAAAGAACTATTTTAATCCTAAAGGTAATAAGTATCAAGAAGGATTTGATGGTAGTCCCAAGAGGCAGATAGACTTTTCATCACTTGTCAGAGTTTCAGAGCCTACTATAATATCCTCCGACTCCTCATATATAAAGATGGATAATAGGAGTAAGTTATATACTATACCTACTGACATCTTATTTATAGTTAATGAGACAGCTAAATTAACATTAGGTTCTACATCTAGGTATTTGTCTATAGTACCTATTAGTTTTGATGAGTACAATAGATTAATGTCTAAACCTTATAAATGCCCATTAAAGAATCAAGGATGGAGATTATTGCAATATAGTAATAGTGGTATAGCAGAATTAATAGTAGTTGGTGGAGAATTATCTGAATATAAAATTAGATATATCAAAAGACCTAGACCTATAATACTTACTAATTTAGATGAAACTTATTCTAATGTAAGTATTGATGGGGAGACTTCTATTAGTGAATGTGAATTAGACCCTATACTTCATCCAGAAATTCTTCAAAGAGCAGTAGAACTTGCAAAGGCTGCCTATACAGGAGACTTGAAGAGTAGTGTAGAATTAGGTCAAAGAACTGAGTAATGACAACTGAAGAATTTTCTAATGAGTTTGACACCTTACTGAATAGCTATTCCACCATAGAGGCATTTGGAAAGACACCAAGCACTGTTGAACTTGATGAATATGAGAAATCTGTATTTCTCACTAATGCTCAAGAAGAGATAGTGATAGGTATGTATAATGGTAAGAATCCATTTGGAGACTCATTTGAGAGGACTGAGGAAATCAGAAGATACTTGAGTGACCTAATAAAGACTTACACAACTACTGATAAGAAAGTAGGATATACAGGACTGTCCAAATCCTCTGTATTCTTTGAATTACCTGATGACTTGTGGTTCATAACTTATGAATCAGTTAATTTGAAGGATGATGGATTAGGATGTATGAGTGGTGAAGACATCTCTGTAATACCAATTACTCAAGATGAGTACCATAGGATAAGAAAAAACCCTTTCAGAGGTACTAATGAAAGAAGAGCTTTAAGGCTTGATTTGAGTGGTAAGGTGGTAGAGATAGTATCAAAATATAATGTGGAGAGTTATCTTGTTAGATACCTTTCAAGACCTGCTCCCATTATATTAACTGATTTGACAGATAACCTGTCAATCAATGGCATAAGTGTAAAAACAGAATGTGAATTGAACCCTGTAATACATAGAGCTATACTTGAGAGAGCAGTAAAACTTGCCATCATAAGTAGGGTTCCAAATGCAGGAAAAGAATAAAACTATTGTATAATTTAATATTAAATTAAAATGGCAACATTTAGTACAAATCAAGTAAGACAACTTTATGTAGCATCAGATATTGCTGGTACTATTGCATTGAAGAATGATACTGCAAAGAACCATCTGTATTTTGAATATAAGGGTGCTGATAATCTGATGAGAAGTGACCTTATTGACATAAAGAATATCTTGTATGCCAAGGCTACAGCTCCAGAGGATATGGCAAGAGATTTGAAGTCAGTAACAGTGGCTTTGGATTCTAATGTTAATGGTGGTACTCCTGTAGCTGGACAGGATTATATCCTAAGAATTGCATTCAGACAATATGTAGGAATGTCAGATGAAGACCAGTACTTCAAGTATGGTATGGTTCATGCCTATGCTGGTATGGATGCAGATGAGTTCTATAAGGTCCTTGCTCAGTCAATTGCTAAGAACTTCAGTAGGGAAGTAGTTCCTTTAATTAAGATTGAAGTTCATAGTGCAGCTACTAAGAGTAAGGGAGGATTCGATGCTAAAGGATACATGGAAGTAACTCCATCAACTAAGGATACTGGTGCTACAAATTCTACTAATCCCTACTATGATGGAACTTCAGCAGTTATATCAGATATTGATAGCATTAGAATTACTGAAGTAGAACAACCTTGGAGACTTGGTATTATGGCTCAGACTCCTGTGTACTTTACAGTACAGCCTACTACTGTACTTGTAAATGGTGATGACAGAATCTGGGGTACAGTTACTGAGGGTACAAATGGTACTGTTGGTAATGGTAAGGCTATTGCAGACCTTGAGTACTTCTGCATGGGTGAGAGAGGTGATGTTTATAGAGGAATTGGATTCCCTCACAATATTCCTACTACTTATCTTGTAGACCCAAGCAAGACTTACTACACATTTGATATACACTATGCTTATGTGGGTAGCAATGAGGCAGTACAAAAGTCAGAAAAGACAATCACTATTGTTAGTACAGATAAGACTGATATTGACAGTCTAATCACTGCATTCAATAGTGCTTCAGGTCTCAATGTTGCAACATTTTCTTAAATAGAAGATAAAATAATAAGGGAGGCTGTTTAGTCTCCCTTTATTTTTATTAAACAATACATACTATGGTACAATTTAATGAGTTAAGAATAACCCCTGATGGGCAGAAGCTGATTATAGATGTATCTGTCAAGGACTTAGAGTATTATACAAATGTATATCTTGATACTGTGCAGATAGATACTCAAGATACCTTTGTTGAGTCTGGTCCAAGTAGTGAAGTTGTATATACAGAAGTTATAGAAGGAAATACTAAGTCAGTCAGATTAGAACTGGGAACAGGAGACCTGTTACCAGCTCTTAATGACAATCTTTTCTTTGTGTATATTAGGACTAAGGGCACTCCTGCTGCAAATACTCCTTGTGGGATGGATAACATTACTACATTAGGAGTTGTATCTAACCTTTATCCTCTGTACCAACATGCCTTTAGTTACATCAAAGAATTGGGAGATACTTGCTCTATTCCTAAGAATTTCATTAACTACATACTTCAATACAAGGCATTTGAACTTGCTATAAAGACAGGTCATTATACTAAGGCTATAAAGTATTGGAAGAAATTCTTTATGGGAATAAAGGATTCAGTGATAACTTCTAATTGTGGATGCTATGGACAAGGTACTTAATGAATCACTTACAAGATATTTCAATGTCCTATCAAAGTTAGGATATATGAGTTATTCAGAAGTAGATAAGTTATTAGTGCTGATATTCATATATGATTTACTTGAGAGTGATTGTAAGTCCTTTATAACAGAAGAAGAGTATAGAATCATAGACAATGCCTTATATTGCCTGTATGGTTCTACCTGTTTAATACCTTATCCAGAGTATATAGCAAACACTTCAATCTCTTGTACAGGCAAGTCAGTATAATTATTACATTAATACTTCTGACATAAAAATAGTAAAGTCCTTGCAGATATAAGAAATTATGCTTATATTTGCAGGGATTTTTAGTTATAGCTAATAAATAAAATTATGAGTACATATAAAGAATTAGTATATATGTGCCTTGATGAGTTAAAGCTTTATTCAGATGATGCTTTATACACTGAGGAGCACATAATTTTCCTATTAGGGAAATACAGAACATTCCTCATTAAGCAAAGATATTCAGATGTAAAGAAGCAGATACCTGAGAGTAACTATCAGACTATATGCTTAGATTTAATAAAGGTACCTGCTATATCAGGTAATCCTTGTGAAGGTGGTTCTTATCTAAGAAGTAAGGAGAAGATACCTTTCCTAATGAAGATAGGCAATCCCAAGGTATATCCAGTTGATTACTATCAGGGAGAGATTACCTATGTAAGCAGAGAAAGGATGAGGTATGTGGGATATAATAAGTATCTGAAAAATATCATCTATGCTTCTATTGGTCCAGATAATTACCTATATTTTAAGTCTTTCAATCCGCAGTACTTGTATCTTGAAAAAGCAAGAATGACAGGTATATTTGAAGACCCACAGGCTGCATCAGAATTGCAGTGTCCTGATGAGAATGGTGATACAGTATGTGATGTATTAGATAGAGAGTTCCCTATTGAAAATGCCTTGATTCCCCCACTCATTCAACTTGTAGTAGAGGAATTAACTAAAGCTGAATATAAGCCAGAGGATAAAGAAAATAATTCTGATGATGATTTATCAGAAGTATCATCTAAATAGTGAGTTATGGAGTCTTGTCAAGAAGAGAAAGATAAAGGGCTGATTGATTTCCTAAATTCCATTAAAAAGGTGAATGAGCCAAGAAAACATAAGGTCAATAACTCATTAGGAGTATATGATGCTTACAAATTTTTGAGGAAAAGGAAATGGGCTGATATAGGAAGATGTCTTACAGAACATGAGTTCTATAGCATTATAAGGAAAGTCAATGATTACTTAGCTGATAGTTTCCTTCATGGTAATGATATTAAGTTACCACATAGAATGGGTAGAATAGAGCTAAGGAAATATGATGTGAGAGTTAGTCTTGATGGAGAAAAAGTCAAGACTAATCTACCTATAGACTGGGATAGAACTCTTAAACTATGGTATGAAGATGAGGAAGCCTATAAGGAAAAAACACTGGTTAAAGTGGAGGAAAAAGAAATCTTTAAGGTCTACTATAATAAGCAGTTAGCAGACTATAATAATCAGGTCTTCTATGAATTTAATGTCAATAGAGAACTGAAGAAGAGATTAAAACAAAGAATAAAAGAAGGAAAATTAGATGCTTTCAAGATATGAACTGGAGTGATTTGTCAATGAAAGATAGAGCTTCCTATATAAAATTAGGAATTGAAAATGGTATTACAGATTTAGGTACAATTAGAGAGGTTTATAATAAATTTGCTAAAGGAGGTCCTCTTAATCCTTATAGTGCTGGTTCTTTGGTTGATGCTATATATAGAAACTCTAAAGGAGAAGAGTATTTAGGTGAACCTTCACATCATTATGATTTTACTATTCCTGAGGAAGAAGCCAATAGATTAGGATATTATCCTGATGAAAGAGGACATAGGGATGACAGGGTTAAGAAACCTGCACATCCTACACATCCAAGTAGAGGTAAATGGAACTCTTTTAAGGAGTTTGAACTTACTGATAAAGGGATGGAAAATCCTAACTATACTTTATTTGGTCTTAATGATAATAATCAAGACCCTCAAGCTGTGATGACTTATAAGGGAGGAGTAGTATTACCTGAAATAACAGTAACCCCTAAGAAGAACTATATACATAATCCTTATGATAATATAAATATATACTTACATGAAAGATAAGAAATGTATATTATATAGACATACATCTCCATCAGGCAAAGTATATGTTGGGATTACTTCCAGAAATAAAGCATATAAAAGATGGGAGTATGGACATGGTTATAAGGGATGTAAGTCATTTTATAATGCTATTCTCAAATATGGTTGGGATAATATAAAGCATGAAGTGCTATTTACTAACTTGGAAGAAGATAGAGCTAAGAGGTTAGAGATAGAACTTATTAGACATTATAAAGCTCTTGGAGCATCTTATAATATAACTAATGGAGGTGATGGATATTTAGGTTATACTCCTTCTAATGAAACAAGAGCAAAAATGAGAGCTACTAAGATTGGTAAGCCACTCTCTGAATCTCATAGAAGGAAATTATCAGAGGCTCAAATGGGCAGAGTTGGAACAATGCTGGGAAAGAAGCACTCTGAAGAAACTAAATTAAAGATGAGTATGGCTCATAAAGGTAAGAAACATAATATGAAGTTACCTTATGAAGAGAGATTACCTATTTACAGAAAAGCTCAAAAATGTAAAACAGTGCTTCAATATAACAAAGAAGGTATAATACTAAACATATTCAGTTCTGTTAATGAAGCAGCTAAGTACATAAATACTTCTCCATCACATATTTCAGAGTGTTGTAGAGGAAAATTAAAAACTCTTAAAGGGTATATTTGGAGGTTTAAGGATGATTAAAGAATATCAATATACAAATATTAGAAGAGTACTTGATGAGTTACATAGGCATCCGCTTTTAAGTGACTTGACATTAGAGCAGGTAGTTTCTTATGTAGTATCATTCATTGGCATCTTTGGTATGCCAAAGTTATATCAAGACAAAGAGGAGGTTCTTCATATAGAGGACTTTAGAGCTAAATTGCCATGTGACCTAATATCTATCAATCAGATTAAGGAATGTAAGACTGGTGTATGCCTTAGAAGTATGACTGATAATTTCATGCCAAGAGAGCACTATGACAGAAGTGCTGGTTACAAGATACCACAAGAATTGTCCTTCAAAACACAAGGGCAAGTATTATATGTATCCTTCAAGACAGGAGATGTATCAGTGTCCTATAAGGCAATCCCAGTAGATAAGGATGGATTTCCACTACTTATTGATAATCCTGTATTCCTGAAGGCACTTGAGGCATATATAAAGAGAGAGGCATTTACCATTCTGTTTGATATGGGTAAGATTGCACCTGCTGTACTACAGAATACTCAGCAACAATATGCTTTTTTAGCAGGACAGCTACAATCAGAATTTACAATCCCATCTATATCAGAGATGGAAAGTATATCAAGAATGTGGAATACACTCATACAAAGGACAAGTGAGTTCAATAATGGATTCTCATCTCTTGGTAATAAGGAATATATTAAACTACAGTAACTATGATTAAATCTATATCCTTCAAGACAAAAGGAATGCAGAGAGATTTGTCAGTCTCTGCATTTAACCCTGAATATTCTTATGAAAATAAGAATGTTAGGGTGATGCCAACTGATGAGAGTACTCTGCTTAGTTTGATAAATGAGAGAGGTAATAAGAAGTCAGGTATAGTAGGTGTAGGAGACCACATTAAAGGTATTCCTATTGGGCAAGCTTTAGTTAATAATGAGCTTATTATCTTTGCTGCTGGAGATGATGATTACAGGTTAGCAGATATAACTCCTAATATATTTGAGGCACCTGACATATTCCCTTGTGATGTTCTCATTACTAACCTTACTGCTGGGGAAGATACTGCAAATGATATTACTCCTGACCTAAGTTCTATTGGAGATATTACCTTTGTAGATTGTCCATACAAGCTAAACATAGATGTAGACTCTATGTTAGATGACAGAATTTATAAGTTGTGGTTCAATAATGGTGTATTAACTGGAAAGAGATTATTTAGAGGAAATTTAGGATTCAATTATAAACACCCTATAGAAACTATCTCATTCTATGAGAATGCTGACATTAGAAAAGTGTATTGGACTGATGGTCTAAATCAGCCAAGAGTAATTAACATAGCTGCTGCATCTGATGTAGTAAGCAAATGGAATACTGATTCATTCAACTTTGTGAGGACACTTAGTCTGAATGAGGAAATCACTATTGAAAGGAATATTGTAGCTAATGGTAGTTTTGCTCCTGGAGTTATACAGTATGCCTTTACCTACTTTAACAAGTATGGTCAGGAGAGTAATATCTTCTATACTTCTCCACTTTATTACATATCATACAATAATAGAGGTGCAAGTCCTGAGGATAAGGTAAGCAATAGCTTTAATATAGAAGTTGTTAATGTTGATAGAAGATTTGATTATATTAGAATCTACTCAATACATAGAACAAGCATAAATGCAACTCCAGATGTTAGGAGAGTTGTAGACTTGGCTCCTCCTATTAATATAGCTAAAGTCACTTACACTGACAATGGTTCATCAGGAGATTCAGTAGACCCTACTGAGTTATTGTATATAGGAGGTGAGGAAGTAGTATTTGGTACAATGGCTCAGAAAGATAATACTTTGTTCCTTGGAGATATTGAGACAAAGAGAAAAACTCTTGATTCAACTGTCAGGAATTATTTTAAGGGTAAAAGTATTACTTTCTCCTCTTATAATAAGAGCATAAGTTCCCCAGAGCCTAAAGGATATTATCCTTATAGTAATCAGCTTAAAATGAACTCCTATCAGTTCAAAACATTCAAGTATCTTGAATGGTATAGATTTGGTATTCAAGCACAACATTATACAGGTAAATGGTCTGAGCCTATATGGATTAATGATGTTAGAAATACTGTACATATAGATACCACTTTCTATAGTTCTAATAACATTGGTCTGCCTGTAGCAGAGTTCACATTGGATGATAGTACTATTATTAATAGACTTCTTGATAATGGGTATGTTAGGATAAGACCTGTTGTAGTATATCCTACTATTAATGATAGAGAGGCTGTATGTCAGGGTATATTATGTCCTACTGTGTATAATATATCTGATAGATTTGGTAATTCACCATTTGCACAGTCATCTTGGTTTACAAGACCTAATGCACCATTTGATGAGTATAAGGCTTTTCATTATAGTCAAAGTAGTGAGGGCAAATGGGGTGGAGACTGGATAGGATTAGGACAATTCTTAGGAAATCCATCCGCATATTCAAGGGCAGGTATTATGTCTAATAATAGGACTATAGTTACTTCAGAAGGGACACAATACAATATTGACATAGTTAATAAGGGAGCTTGGGCTGAGTTTAGACATAATAGACCTATCCCAGGCAATAGTAATAGAAATGCAGAAATTCAATGTATTTGGAATCCACCTTCTGGTCCCTATGTTGATGATACTGCAACTGATTCAGATGTTGCAAGTTGGGTATCTAACAATGCAGAGAATTACTATATTGACCAATCAATACTTACTTTCCACTCTCCTGACATAGAGTTTGATAATGAAGTAAGAAGTATTGATACATCAGGATTGAAGTTAAGGATAGTAGGTATGGTCCCTCTAACTGCATTTGCCTCAGATATTGATATTCAAACTTCCACTCCTGTTAATAACTTCTATGATAGTTCAGAGTTGCCTGCTGGATTCTACAAGGAACCTATTGGTGCAGAAAATGATTTTAGTTATAGTGGGATTGGAGTACATCTTGGTGATTCTCATTTTGGATGGAGAGGATTAATCTCTGGTGCCTTTTGGTTTGATGAAATAACTGCTTATAAGAAAGATACTGGTAATACCCAGCATCTTACCACAGGATTTGTTGTATACCCTTGGCATAGGAATGGTTCATTGAATAACACCAAGTATGCTACTGATGGCTATAGGTCTGCTATGCTTGACAAGAAGAAAATGTCTAATATGAGGTATTCATATAAGTCAGTCTACTTGGATTCAGGTAATATATGGAATGCTTATGTAAGTGGTAGTAGCACAAGAACTGGTATATCAGGAGTTGCAGTATTTGACTCTAATGAGGTATCACTTGTTAGATTACCTGCACAAGAGAACTCAGGTCTTACAGATATTAACTACTATGGCAATGTAGATAAGCTTCTTACTATCTCAAGAATTGGTGATAAAAAGGATGGCTATCCTATTATGACTACTGGAGTTCAAAGTGCAGAGACTAATGCACATACCCTGTTTAATAGTGGTTATATGCAGGTAGATAGTAAATTTACTGACCAAATTACAGGTACTGACCCTGTTAGGATTAAGTATAAATCTACTCCTCATGCTGTGTTAGCCTTGAACTATACTACATCAGGTGCTCAAAGAATATTACCTAATATTAAGGATGGTGAGTATAATGATACATGGTTTGTAAATGCACAGGACTCAGGTGCTCCAAGTGGTCAGCATATGTATTGGGATAAGTCAGGAAGTGCCAAGAGTGTATCACAAGACACTATTATTGCTGGTGCTCCAAGAGGTCCTATATCTGGTGTATCAAGTATTCAGCATGGATGGCTATGGTTAGGAGAATTGTATAATGACAATGTACAGAACAGGTTTGGTGGTCAGACAGAAGAAGCCTTTGAGAATAATACATGGCTGCCTTGTGGAGACCCAATTTCTCTTGTAGATACTAATAATGGAGTCAAGAGTAGTATTACTATCAGGTGGGAAGAAGGTGATACCTATTTCCAAAGATATGACCATATCAAGACTTATCCTTTTACTCTTGAAGACCAGAATGCAGTGACTGATATTGTATCATTCATGTGTGAAACAAGAGTGAACATTGATGGTAGGTATGACAGGAACAGAGGTCAAACAAGTAACTTCTCAATTACTCCTGAGAACTTTAACTTGATGAATGATGTATATTCTCAGCCTAATAACTTCTTCAACTATAGGACAATTAATCCAAACAAATTGAACTTGGATAACTTCCACAATTCAATCACTTGGACTAAAACTAAGACTGCTGGAGAGTTGGTAGATACTTGGACTAACATTACTCTTGCTTCTACCCTTGACCTTGATGGTGACAAGGGTACTGTAAGGGCATTGAGAAGGTTCAATAACAATATATTTGCCTTCCAAGATAGAGGTATTAGCCAAATCCTGTATAATGAGAATATGCAGATTTCTTCTACTGATGGGGTTCCTATTGAAATTGCAAACAGTGGAAAGGTTAATGGTAAGAGATATATCTCTGATAGAATAGGATGTACTAACAAATGGTCTATGTGTGGAACATCTAATGGTATTTACTTTATAGATGACATCACAAAAGGTATATTCTTATTCAATGGTCAATTAGATAATCTATCAGATAGATTAGGTTTCCACTCTTGGATTAACAGAGCTTCTGATAGTATAGATATATGGAACCCAGTAGACTTTGATGGATTTGTTACCTACTATGACAAAGTTAATGGTGATGTATTCTTCATTAGTAAAGATGAGTGTTTAGCATTCTCTGAGCCATTAGGTCAGTTCAGCTCATTCTATAGTTATGAGAAGATGCCTTATTTCATTAACCTTGAAGACAGGGGAATTGCCTTTAATGTTGAAGGTACAGGTACACTATACAGACCTTGGCTACATAATGAGGGTGACTATAATATGTTCTTCGGAGTATATCAACCATTCTATACTACTGTAATAGCTAACCCAGATATGCCTGTAGATAAGATATTCAATAACCTTGAGTTTAGGTCAGATAGTTGGGATAAGAGTGATAATCTACTCAATACAACATTTGATACTTTAACTGTATGGAATGAATATCAACAAGGTACTTCTACTCTAAATAACATCTTAGGAAGACCTTCTGACCTAAAGAAGAAGTTTAGAATCTGGAGAGCTAATATACCAAGAGCCAATGCTATTGGTTCTACTAAGAAAGGTAGGGATAGAATGAGGAATCCTTGGTTATATATTAAGCTGTCTATGGAAGAAGAAAATGTAAATAAGACTGTATTGCATGATATGATTGTGCATTACTTTGAGTAATAATAGGGGGAAGGTAAGTTTATTACTTATCTTCCCTTTACTTTTTGGATAATATCCTTGTATAATTCAAATATTTTGTTTATCTTTGCAAACAAATTAGTATAATATGGCTAAAAGAAAAGTTATAAGAAAGTCTAACAGACCATTTACATACAACCCTCATTACTATTCTTGGGGTGGTGATTTCAAGGCTGCTATGGGTGGCACAGGAGCATTTGACTTAAAGAGTACTTTTAGTGGAGGCAATGTTGCTGGTATGCTGAAAGGAGGCTTAGCAAGTGGCATAGGTAGTGCAGTGGGTAATACTATAGGTGGTGCTATTAGTGGAGGACTTGAATCAGGTGCAGGTAGTGCAATCAGTAATATTGGTGGAACTATAGGTGGTGCAGTAGGTGCAGTTAATCCTGCACTTGGAGGCATTATATCTGCTGGTACTGGTATTGTTGCAGGTCTTACAAACAGGATGTTTGGCTCCAAGTTAAATAAGGAGAAGATTGCTGAAGTTGAGGGAAGCAACAAAGCTATAAATACTGTTATGGTAGATAGTAGTAGTGCTGATTCAGTTATGGACCAGTGGACTAATCAGGACTTTGGCAAAGACTTTACTAAATCAGATATTGGTAAAGATGGTTGGTTCAGCAATAAAGCTAAGAAAAAATATAGAGAATTAAAGAAGCAACAGGATATTGCAAGAAATAGAGCATTGACTTCTTATGAGAATGCAGCAGATGCAGCAGATACTCAGTCTGACCTTAATGCTATGGCAAACTTTGCTGCCTTTGGTGGTCCTCTTGGTATATGGGGAGGATATGGAAGTGGAGCAATAGGCTATGAATTAGCTAAAGAGAACTTAGGTATTAAAGCTCTTAATGCTGCAAATAAAGGTAGGCTAACTTCATTACCTAACTCATTTGAATCTCCAGAGTTGAATACCTTTGCTGAGGGAGGCAAAATACACATCAAGCCTGAGAATAGAGGTAAGTTCACTAAGTATTGTGGAGGTGAAGTTACCTCAGAATGTATTGCAAAGGGTAAGAGAAGCAGTGACCCTGCTGTAAGAAAGAGAGCTACTTTTGCTGCTAATGCAAGAAAATGGCACCATGCCTTTGGAGGAGATTTACTTACTCATGGTGCTGACTTTGCTAATGGACAAATTATAGTAGGTAATGGTGGAACTCATGAAGAAAATCCTATGGAGGGTGTACCTATGGGAATGGATGCTGAGGGAAACCCAAATCTTGTAGAGCAAGGTGAGGTTATATTCAATGACTATGTGTTCAGTAACAGATTATTTGCTGATGGTGGTCTATTGGAAAGTTTTAATCTCCCTAAGTCTTATGATGGACATTCTTTTGCTGCAATAGCAGAGAAGTTAGGTGATGAATCAAAGGAGAGACCTAATGACCCAATAAGTAAGAGAGGACTTCTAAGTTCTATGTCCAGACTACAGCAAGCCCAAGAGACTGTAAGGCAACAGACTCAAGAGGGTCAAGAAGGAGTACAATATGCTCATGGTGGTAAGATGGGTACATTGTTTGATGGTCTGGGAAATGAGAGTAATAATTTAAAAAGGGCAAATTTCTTCCTTGAACCTACAGAAGATAATTACAGTTATAATCCTTTTATAGATATGGCTTATACAGACCCTGATAAGAATACTTATGACATTTATAAATATGGAGTAGGAATCACTCCTAATGGAGAATTTGTAGAAACTCCTAAATATATGGCAAGGGCTGCTGCTAAGAGAGCAGGATATGATGTAGGCAGCTCTTTGGATGACTATAATAAAAACCCAATTAAAGTCCCTGAGAAGAAAAAGAGTGCTGTATCAAGATTGCTTAGTAATTTAGATGCTACAGACCTGAGATATGCTCCTGTAGTAGGTGCTGCAATAGGATTAGGTCAGAACTTATTTAGTAGACCAGACTATACAAGTGCAGATGCAATACTTGAAGCAGCTAATCAGGCAGGTAATTATACTCCAATAGGTTATACTCCAATAGGCAACTACTTACAATATAGACCTTTTGATAGAAACTTCTATCTAAATAAACTCAATGCACAAGCAGGTGCTACAAGAAGGGCTATTATGAATACTACAAGTCCTTCAAGGAATGCAGCCTTACTTGCAGCAGACTATAATGCCCAAGGTAGATTAGGAGACCTCGCAAGGCAGGCTGAAGAGTATAACTTGGCACAAAGACAAGCTGTTGAAACCTTTAATAGAGGTACTAATCAAGCCAATGCTGAGATGGGACTCAAGGCTGCAATGGCAAATCAAGAGGCTGCATTAAAGGCAAGAAGTTCAAGGCTAAGTGGTGTTGCACAGGCTATGGCAGTAAGAGATGCTGTTGATGCAAGGAGAGGTGCAAGTATGAGTGCTAACCTTACTAACTTCTTTAACTCTCTTGGAGATATTGGTAGAGAAGAGTATAGTAGAAACATGATTATGAGTAATCCTGCATTATACTACTCTATTGACAGCAAGGGTAATGTTACATATAAGAATGGATATGAAACTCTTAGTGAAGCAGAGAAGAAAGAAGTAAGGGATGCTGCCAACAAAGCTAAGAAGAAAAAGAAAGCTAAGGGTGGTTATTTAACTATTAAGAAGAAGTAATATGGCTAATTATAGTTTAGTAATAAATTCACAATTCAAGCCATTCTCTTACCAAGAGATGCTGGCTCCAACCTTGATGGCTACTCAGGCTCATCAAGAGTTGGAGAACCAGTATGGAGAGCTTGCTACTAAGGCAAGTATATGGGAGGAAATGGCTAATGAACAGACTGACCCTTATGCTTACAAGATGTATAAGACCTATGCAAATGACCTTGAAGAGCAAGCTGGTCAGTTAGCAAGAGAAGGACTTAATGCTGCAAGCAGAAGGGATATGCTCAATATGAGAGCAAGGTATAGCAAGGAAATAACCCCTATTGAACAAGCCTATACAGCAAGACAGAAACAAGCAGAGCAACAGCAGCAAGCACTCCTTCAAGACCCAACATTGATGTTGAGTAGGAGAGCTGCAACTACAAGTCTTGATGATTATATAAGGAATCCTCAATTAGCTTATGAAGCATATTCAGGTAAGTTAATTACTGCACAGGCTGCAAGTGCTGCATCTGCATTGGCTAAGGAAATGCAAGAGAAGCCAAGGAAGTGGAGAAGCATCTTGGGTAACTCATACTATGAGACTATGATGCAGAAAGGCTTTAGTTCTCAAGCAGTATTACAGGCTATACAGGATAATCCTAATGCTGCTCCTCAGCTTACAAGAATTGTTGAAGATGCCATTAATTCAAGTGGTGTTAGGAACTGGGGAGACCAAGCTACTATTGCAAGGGCTATTGACTATGCTAAGCAAGGTCTATGGAGTGCAGTTGGTGAAACTCAATATCAGACTCTTGATAATTGGAGGGCTAAAATGGCTGCTCAAGAAGCTATGCAGATTAGAGCAGAAAAGAGAGCTGCTGCAAGACAAGCAGCAGAGCAGAGACAAGCTCAACTGAATAATCTTGCTATCAATCCTTTGAATATCTATAGTAGTAGAGAGTTGAGTAAGGATGAAAAGAAGTATAAGGATAATATGAAGAATTTTTCTAAGTACTTCTATAAAGACAGTCATGGTCAGATGAGAATGACTTATGAAGGATGGAAAGAGTATAATAGAAAGAATAAAGGCACAATAGCAGGAAAAGTTATGACTACTCCTGAAGGCACTACTATTAGAGTTGCTGATACTCATAAGGGAGAGACACCATCAGCATTCAGAGTCTTTATGGACAGCATAGGTGCTTATAAGGTAACAAAGGGTAAGTGGCAACCTGGTAATCTTGGTAATGTATGGAGCAGGTATGTTAATTCTTCAGCAGGAAGAACTTCAAGGTATGATGCTACAAGAGTTACTGAGTATGACTATCCTATTGCAGGTACTCAGCAGGGTGATATGAAGGATGCTATTATGACTGCTGGTAGAGGATTAAGTCTGAAAGAGGTAGATTATGATAGCAAGTCTAAGAAATTCAAGGATACAGGTGAGGAAATCACTATGGAAGACTTGAAGAGTGATAAGTACAAAGTAACTGCTACAAGATTTAGTCCTTATGGTGCTACTGTAATGATACAAGATGATAAGGGTAATGTAAGAAGATACAGAATGCCTGCTGGTATCAATGCAACTAATGAACAGAATAGAGATAGAGCAATGACTGCTGCAAATCAATGGCAACATGTAGTCAGTACAGGTCAATATACTGATGCAAGAGGTAATGTACATCAGGCTACTCCAGATGAGATTACTTATGCTCAGCAGCAATATGCTAATTCTATACAACAAGCCTACTTATTCCACTCTCAATTAGGAGTACAGAATAAGACAAAAGAACAAGAGTTTAATCCTTATGGATATTAAAATATGGCAAAAGCAACTAAAGTAAAGGATATAGATATTACTAAGAGTGGTCCAATGACTTTTAGAGATTTGCAAAAAGCAAATCAAGAGCCATACACTAACCTTAGTCCAGAGTTTAAGTCATTCAGTATGAATGTAGGAGCAAATACTGCTCCTACTTCACTGTATGATGCAAGGGCACATGGTGAGCAGATGGTACAATCATCCTTAAAGAGAACTGCTACACCTTGGGGTGAAAGTATGTTTGATGAACCTACTGCAACTGAGGCACAGTTTCAAGAGTTAGAAGATATAAGAGCTGAAAACCAACCTTGGTATGCACAGATAGGAGCAGGTCTTGCTAAGGGTGCCATACTTGCAGGTACTACTTTTCTTGATGGTACTGTAGGCTTAATATTTGGGGCTGGTACTGCAATAGGTGAAGACAGATGGTCTGGTCTTTGGGATAATGATTTCTCTAAGGCTATGCAGTCTTTTAATGATTGGTCTGAGCAAGCATTACCTAACTATTATACAAGGGCAGAACAAGAGCAGCCTTGGTATGAAAATATCTTCACTGCCAATTTCTTAGGTGATAAGTTTATCAAGAACTTAGGTTTCACAGTAGGTGCTTTTTATAGTGGTGGTGTTACTGCTGCTGGATTGAAAGTAACTAAGTTACCTCAACTTATTGGTGCTATTGCCAAGTCTTCAAAGGCTCCAGCAATAGTTAATTCTGCTGTAGGTGCTACTGTCTCAGCAGTAAATGAGGGTAGAATTGAAGCACTCAACAATAGTAAGGATTGGTTTGAGCTACATAAAGCACAGCTTGATGATACTTATAGAGATAGGATACAAGCTATACAGAATAGGTATGAAGATACTAAAGGTACTCTTGTGAGAACAAGAGAAGGTCAAATGGTAGACCCTGCATATATAGAATATCAGAATGCTATAAAGAAAGAACAAGAGTCTTATAATGCAGCTTTAGGCAAACTAAGTGAGGACAGATTGAAGATGGGTAATGCAGACTTGCTTATGAATATACCTATCCTTACTGCATCTAACATAATTCAGTTTGGCAAGTTATATGCTAATGGATTCAAGACTGCAAGAAAGGCTACTAATATAGTAGGTAAGGCAGGAGAATATACTGCTGGTACTACAAGATTAGGTGCTACTGCTGCAATAACAAAGGGTGCATTATCTGAAGGTACTGAGGAAATTACTCAAGGCATGGCTAGTAGAATATCAGGCAATTATTACTCTACTGATGTAAATAACTTCTATAAGTCAAAGACTGACCCAGAGGCTGCACAAGAAACTCTGAGTTGGACTAAATCATTTGCTGAGGGAATTAATGAGACAGTAAATGATGGTTCCTCATGGGAAGAGTTCTTTATTGGTTCTTTGACAGGTGCATTAGGTATGCCAAGATTTAGAGGAGTTAGAAGTGAGTCAGGTTCACTACAATCTCCTATTACTATTGAGGGCGGTGCCATAAATGAGTGGAGAGACTATAATGAGAAGATAGCAAGGGAAAATGAGATTGCTAACTACATGAATAGCAGGATAAATTCTCCTGAATTTAAGAACTACTATCAAGGTCTTATCAGGCATAATAAGTATCAGAATGATATGAATAGGGCTGCTGAGGAAGGTGATGAGTTCAACTTTAAGAATGCAGAACATGCTCAATTAGTATCTGATATTGCTATGTTTGATAATGCAGGCAAGATGGAAGACCTTACTACCTTGATTGATGCAGCTTTTGACACATCAGATGAGAACCTTGCCTCTATTGTGGAGAATACTACAACTACTCTTGAAGATGGTTCTAAGGTAGGTCCATTTGTTGATAAGAATGGCAATCCTATGTATGCTACCCCAGAAGGAAAGCAGGAGATGATAGAGAAGTTGCAGCAGAACCATGATGAAATGACCAACACTATCAACAATTATCTGAAGATAAAAGATGAGCTTGATATTAAGACAGGTCAGCAATTATCAGATGACCAGCTTGAAGAATTGACATGGATGAAGTCTCAGATAGGCAACTGGGCTGAAAGGGCAACAGCTATGTCTGGAGAGGTGAAGTCAGCTATTGGTAATGTAATAGGTAACTTGGATTCACTCCTTAAATTCAATCAGCAAGTCAGAGACTTTGAAGGTCAATTCCATGCAGATATAACAGAGAGATACTTACAGGCAGATAAGAATGTAAGAACCATTGAAGGTGCTATCAACACTCTTAATATGGTTAGAGGTCAGGATGATAAGGTACTGGCTCATACATTAGCAACTAATCCTAAGTTTGTAGATGGTCTTATCAAGGAAATTAATGAGGTAGATGAAACTGTACTTAGTGCAGATGAGAAAGAGGATATTACAACTAAGCTAAATGATATTGTCAAGTTAGGCAATGCCTTAAAGACATATAATGCAAAGTTAAAAGAGTACCTTGAGAACCCTCAAAAGCAAGCAGAAGACCATGCAAGAGCTGATGAGCAAGCTGCACAACAAGAGACTAAGAAAAAGTCTGATGACTTGAAAGTATCTTTGAATGCTGCACAGAATTTACAAGAGTTCAGGACTATATTAGATAGTCAGGATGATATAGAGAATAGGGATAGAACCCTAAAGGCTTTAGAGGATGAGGGTAGTGAAATGGCTAAGAACCACAGAGAAACTTCACAATACAATAATGAAGTGAAGAGAGTTCTTAATGAGTCAGATGCAGAACCACAAGTTAAGCAAGATGCTATGAAGCTCCTTCAAGACCAGTTCAGTAACTCTGAAAACCTCGAACAATTAGCTAATCCTAACTCAATCTATATCAATAATGAGAATGCCTTTGATGAAGATTCTGAAGGTGATGTTGAGTTGTCTGCAACAAGATTCCAGGAAGCTCAATATGCTTTGCAGAATGCAATGTCAAAAGTAAACAATGACAATAGATTCAAGGATAGATTCTCACCTGAATATAAGAAGCCTATAGAAAAAAGAGAGGGAACTGTAAGAGGTGATGATAGAACTACTACAGGAGACAGTGGTACATCTACTACTCCTGCTGTAACAAGTAGTGGAGACTTGCCTACAACAGAATTGCCTGTAGGTAATATAACTGCTGAGATGGTTAATGAGGAGAATAAGAAAGCCAATGAAAGGGTAGAAACTCCACAGAGACCAAGTAGAGATACTTCTAATCAATTCTATAGACCTGCTATACCTGAATTGCATATAGAAGCAAGTAAAGAAGGAGACTTTAGACCATTTGATATTGTAGTAAGTGAGAGAGAAAAAGGTGTAGATTTCTCTGGTATTTATGGCTATCTAAGAGATAGTGGAGCATTTAGATACCTAAATGAGGGTAACTTAAAAGCAGGTGATGAGCTTGGCTTTATGATTGACCCAGATTTTAATGACCACACAATCTTTATTATAGACAAAAGAAACAACCAAGTAGTAGGTAGTTTGGATGAATCTGATTATAGTGTTTCAAGGTATGAGGGTCTGAAAAGTCTTGAAGAGAAGATAAGAGGTGAGTATGCTAACAGGCAGAATAAGACTGGTAAGTTTATTGCCACACCTGTTACAAAGGTATCTAAGGTAATGGTAGGTAGGATTCCTTATGGTAATACTGAGAGAAGTCTTAAAGATATTCCTAATGTATCTTCAACTGATAGAAAGCCTATCTTTGGTATTATAAAGAATGGTGTTCTTACTACTAATAGTAAGATTGATGACAGCCTTATCATCAAGCCAGTAGACATGAGCCAAAAGGAAGGTAGATTATATCTGCTTATACCTAATGGAGCTGGTAAGTATTCTCCTGCTGCTGTAAGAGTTAAGCACTTCAATAATGAGGAGTTCAACCTAAATGACAGTTCAGTAAGTTCTACTCCTGTTGGAGAAGATATAAAGAATGCCATTACTAAGTTATCAACTGCTACATCACAGGATGATGTATCTGCTGCTATGCAAGACTTGGCACAAGACTTGTATATGCAGGATGTTATGGTTACTTGGTTTAGTAGTAAGGCAGGTGATGGTATTGTTATCAGTAAGAAGGTAAGAAAGCCAGATGGTACTTATGAGAAAGTAATCATTAATGGAAAGGAGCAAATCAAGGAGGACAAGTATGATGTATATTTCTCTACAAGTAGTAAGAGTGCAGAGATTGGAGGTATAAACTTTGATGCAACTGCTCTTGAAGACTTGGGAGATACAAGTGCATTAGGTACTCCTAAGAATCCTGAGGATATATACAATGAGATACTTGGACATCTTATCAAGTTCAATCTTCCTTTACAGGTCAGCACAAGAAGAATAAATGAGGGTGCATACAACAACAGATTGATAAACTCTAATATCCTTACTTCAAATATTACTGAAGCTTCAGTAAGAAGTAACTGGTTCACAACTGATTACTTTGATAATGAAGGTAATCTGCATCAGGCTATAAGCCCAGCTTCTGTAGCCCCTCAGCCTAAGAGGAAGATAGAGACACCTGTAGGTGGCACTGAAGGTGCTATAAAGGGTATTTATATGCAGCCAGCAGGATTTACATATCCAGTATATGTAGATTTATCTACTCACACTATAAGGGATAATCAAGGCAAAACTGTCATTATTAATGAAGATTCAACAAAATTATTATTTGATTTAGCTTGGGCACAAGAGAACTTTGGAGATGCTACTAATTCCTCAATGATGGTAGATAACAAGATTCTTACTCCTGATGGTAATGTACTTGATAGAAATAAACAGAGGTATCTCAGTGGTCAGGATGCACAAGATGTAAAGGATACTATTGCAGGTAGAAAGAAGGAAAGAGAGGATAGAGTTGCCAAGTCTAAGGAGGTTGTCAGTGAAATATATGAGAACCAAAAGAGGGTAGATAAGACAAGAACTGATGGTGAGTTCTATTATGTACTTGAAGATGATGGTGAATATCATCAGTATAGTAGAGTACATAGCAGATTAGGCTCTAATTGGGTACAATCTGACAAGCAGACAAAGGCTCTTGAATTAGCAAGACTTAATCTTAGCAAGTTTGTAGATAATCCTACTCAGTATGAGAATTACCTGAAATACTTGGAGAACAAGTTTAAGGTAGACTTGACTGCCTACAGAGGTAAGACTGATGCCAAGAGTAGAGATACTATTGTGAATATAGTAAGAGACAAGATGTCTGGTACTAATTCACAAAGGGCACTTGATGCTGGTTCAGCAGTAGATAGTATCATCAGACAGTACTTTACTATAAGAGATGTATCTAAGATAGCAAGACCATCCAATATGTCGGAAAATGCTTTCATAGATTTGATTACTTCCCTTAATAGGATTAAGTCAAATATGGAGCAAATGGGAGAGAGATTCCTTGCTGATAATATTGTATTGTTCCAGAAATATCCTGATGGTACAAGAGTTGCAGGTGAAGTTGATATTCTTTCTATTGACAAGGATGGTAATTTTAGAATCTATGATGTAAAGACAAGTAGATACAGCTTCTATGACTTTACAGACAGATATGGTCATAAGGTTAATTACTTTACTACTCCATCTGCTACTCAAAGAATGAGTGCAAAGGATTACTATACTTTACAACTTTCTGCTTACAAGAACCTATTTGAATCTCAGTATGGTGTACCAGTTACTAAGTTAGCTGTAATGCCATTTGTATTGAGTTATGATAAGGAGAATGTATCAGCAGTACAAAGTGAAAAAGGTATTCCTATTGCATACAATCCTGCTGTTAATGTGCCTTTGGTAAGTGCAGTTAAAGTAGATAAACCTGTAGAAACTCCTGCTACTCCAGCACAAGCTCAGACAGTGTTACCTATCTTTGAAACTTCATTAGAGACACAGAACCCTATTGAAGATTTGACACCTGAACACAGTATGAATAATGCTGATGAGGGAGTAGGCTACTTTGAGTTGGATGGCAAGTTACATAAAGGGTATTTAACTCCTGTTGCAGGTATTACAGAAGTAGATGTCCATATAACCAAGGTTCCTAATATAACCAAGGGATTTGGCAGACAGGGAGAAGCAGCTCATGTAGCTTCAAATAATTACTATGCAGTATTTCCTAATGGTAAAACATTCTTATTCTTGAAGAATAATCCTGTACAAGGAGGTATGAGTGAGTCTCAAGTTGAGGATTCCATTAGAAAAGCCTTATTAGGTAATCCTCAAAGAATGAAAGACTTAGCATCAGAAAAGACTATATTGTTTGACCCTGATACAGTACCTACTGTAAGTGTTGCTCCTATTACTACTGTAGAGACTCCTGCAACTATTAATCAAGGTAATACCCAGACGGGTGCTGCCTATACTGCTCAAAAGGAACAGGCAATAAATGACCATGATGAGGAGTTTGAAGATGAATTTACTTTAAGAAAGGCAAAGGATACTACAACTCCTGTATGGAATCAAGAGAAAGAACTTAAATGGTTAAATAAAGTACTTCCTCAGTTAAGTGAACAAGACAGAGTAAAAGTAGTAAAAGGTCTTATTAAAGTAGGCAGACAAGGTGCCTTAGCTTGGGGTCAATTTGATAGAGGTGTAATCACATTGTCTGACATAGCTGCTGAAGGTACTGCATACCATGAAGCATTTCATGCTGTATTCAATCTTCTTCTTGACAATGATGAGAGACAGGCACTATATGATGAAGCAAGGAAATTATATGGTGAAAAAGATAACCTCTCATTAGAGGAAGATATGGCAGAAGGATTCAGAGAGTATGTTACTACTAGACAAAATGCTGGATTATTAGGTAAAATTAGAAACTTCTTTAAAGACTTATGGATTAAAGTAACTAATTGGAATAGTGTTAGACCACACCTTACTGCATACTATCAAATGATAAACAGAGGAGAATATAGTAATAAGGAATTACATGTAGAAACTCTTAGTCAAGCTAGAGCAAGACAAGAAGAATATTCTAAAGAAATGCAAAATATCCTTGCTAATGCTAAGAGAGACCCAGAAGGTAATTTACTAGCTCCTAATGGTAAGGTTTCTAATCTTAATGAAAGACAATATGCTCAAGTTAGAACTAAAGCTTTTAAGGATTGGTTTGGTGATTGGGAAAATAACCCTAAAAATGCTTCAAAAGTAGTAGATGAAAATGGTGAACCTTTAGTTGTTTATCATGGAGGTAGTAATACTAAAGTATTTAATACTAAGGGAGGACAATTTGGTGCAGGAATTAAAAAAGGTGATATAGGTACTTATTTTACACCTTCTGAAAAAAGTGCTAAAGGTTATGAAGAAATTTATAATTATAAAATTGGAGAAAAATGGCTTACATTAAAAGAATTAGCTGATAATGGTGAATTATCTGAAGAAGATATTAAATCTTTAGATGAGGTTTGGGAAAACGAAAAACCTAATACTAGAGCTTTTTTCTTAAATATAAGAAATCCTAAAATTACTAATTTTATAGGAGACAATACAAAAGGTTTTAATAGTAAAGATAGTAATATAGGTGATAATAATGATGGACAATTTATTAATATAAATAGTTCAAAACCTAAAGAATATGTAGCTTTTAGTCCTAATCAAATTAAATCAGCTACTGATAATATAGGAACATTCTCTAGAACTGATGATGATATTAGATATAGAGAAGTACCTAATTCTTCTTTTGAGTCTTTAGATACAGAGATGCAGGAAAATCTATTGAAGAAAGGTTGGACAGCAGAAAAGTTTGATTCAATCTCTCAAGAGGAGAGAGACCAAGCTGTTAAGTGTATAGCCTTTTAGTCAGTAGGATGAAATTTTTTATTAGGGAGGTAACAGAAATGTTACTTCCCTTTTATTTTGTAGGAAATAAAAAAAAAATAAGGGGAGGAGTAGAACTTAATCTACTCACTCCCCTTTTTATTATTAACAATTAACTTTATTGCTTAAAGAATGGAATACCTTCCTCAGGATGCAAACCTCTATAAATAGTTTTGTTCATTGGAATAAGTGGAGATTCAAAGAATAGTTTTGTTGCTTTAGATTCTCCTTTATATCTACCTGACTGCATCAGAGCATCCTCACCTGCAAATGTCTCATAATTAAATGGATTCATAAGTCCAATTAAATCAAGAGTATTTTCAAGAGTGTTGATACCAGCAGCAGGAGATTTAAGAATCTTCAATCCTTCTCCAACCATCTGAGGTCCAGGAATTTGTGAACCTAATTCAGTGTATAATTTTCTTGCTTGGTATTCTGCCATCTTAGCCAGCCAAGGTCTATCCTTATCATCTGACCAGTCCATAAGACCAAGTACAAGTGCTACTGCCAAGAAATGACCAACCTCAGTTGCAGCTCTCTTGATATTTGCCTTTTCAGTCTTGGTAAGTTGATTCCAATTTGCAGCTAATGCAAACTGACCTTCTTTCAATTCCTTAGCAAGCTGCATCAAGAACCTGCCTGTTGTGTTATAATAACCCTCTGTCCATGATTGCAAATCATAGTTATATGTGGCAGACTTAAATCTTCTGTTCAAAGATGGCTTAATCCACTTTCTGAACATAACACCCATTCTACCTACAGCTAATCTTTGCACTGCACTTCTATCAGCCCTATTGTAAATACCGTGCATTCTCTGATTTATAGCAGCAGATTTCCTACTAAATGCTATAATATCATCCCTTGTAAATTCAGAGCCATCTTCCTTAGTATAACCTTGCTTTAACTGCAACTTGGCACCTAACTTCTTGTTGTTCTTATCTATAGGAACCACCTCCATAGCATCCCATAAGGAAACTATTTTACCATCAGGAGCTTTCATCTTATAAGCATCTGCAAGTGCTAATGAAGTTCTATTCTGCATCCAATGCTCACCAGCATTATTCATAAGGAACAGGGCAGAAGTACCAAACATTCTACTGAACCAAGTCTTTCTATCAAAGTTTACTTCTCTGACATCAGTTTCATACTCCTGCATTACATTGAATAATTCATCCCATAAGGCAAGTTTACTTGTCTTGACTCTATTACCAATCTCTGCAAGAAACTCAGGTAATGCTTGACCATAGTTTCTATCAGCTCTTAGAGTATTAGATTCATTGAAGAACTCTCCAGAGAAAGACTCAATTCTCATCATTACTTTACCTGTAGCCACATTGGAAATACCTGATAGTACATTGACAGCTAATGTATTGAGGGAAGTCATCCTATTAACAAAGTTAGCTACCTTTCCTTTATCAATCTTAGTATTACCAAATGTGCCTTCATCAGCCATATACCTGCCATATACCTGCATTTCAAAGAAGTCATTCAGTCTCTGCATGAACCTTGTTTCATCACCAGACTTAGTGAGAGTAGATTCAACTTTCCTACCTACAGACTTGAACTTTTCAACCAGTGGTTTACCACCTCTTGTCTGTATAATCTCCCTTTCTTTCAGCATATCTCTACCAAGCTCAAGAACATCAATTACTTTATTCATTTCATTGAAGTCATTAGCCATAGCTGCATAGGCTGTAAGAGTAGATACTATATCAGTAGATAGGTCATTAGGACTTTCACCCTCTTTCATCTTGGTATAATAGATAGGAAGCACTTGCACCTCTTTACCTTCAAAGTCCTTTACTGTAGCTCTGTCTCCAAACTCAGTGTCATCAGTCCTCCTAATGAACTCATCTTTTACACTTTCCCACAGTTGTTTGGCTCCAGACTTTACACCATCAGAGGATTTCACTCTTTCAAGTAAGTCCTTTCTGATTTTAACTGCATTAGTTAAGGTAGTGTACTTATCAGGAAGGTATGAATCCAGCTTGGCTTTTATCTCCATAATCCTATTGTAGTATTCTTTTTGAGCAGGATTCAAATTCTGATAAGCCTTATTGCCATAGATTGATACTTTAGGTTGCTTCTTTCCATTGACTACTTCCATATTAGCATCAAACCAAGCTTGTCTCTCTTTTCTATACTTCTCTGCATTATCTCCTACAGGATTCTTGCCATACTTTTCATTGAGAGACTTGAACATTTCCCTGACTTTCTCCTTGAATAAGCCTTGGTTAATCTCAGAGATATAATTACCTGTAAGATTACCTTTGCTGTCTCTTTCAAACATCCAATCAGTGTTCTTAACTCCAGCTTGCTCTAACTTAATGGTAGCAGCTTGAAGCTCCTTCATAACATTGATAGTCTCCAACCTTGCATTTTCTTTACTCTTCTTGACAGCTTGGTCCATAACTTTCAGCATATAATCTGAAGAGTCTGCCATAGAATCAAGCCATCTATCAAAGAAAGATATATCCTTGTCAGCTACCTTCACCAAGTCTTCAGCAGTCATAGTCTTACCCTTGTACTTGCCAAAAGGAACAGTTATACTTTCCCCTACAAAAGGTTTAATAAAATCAACAAAGAGAGGCATTGCCACATTGTTGTATCTGACAAACAAGTCTCCAAGTAGTGTAGTTGTGTTGTCTAACACAACCCTTACTCTTTGACCATATCTATTGTCTGCATGTCTCTCTTCATCAATAAGAGCCTTTCTAATATCATCAGTAATATGCTTGTAACTGTACAAGTAGTTTCTGACATCTCTTAGAACACCAGCTCTTTCATTAACATTAGTAGCAGGAGTATTCTGCAACATAGTAAGCCTATTACTTACCTTGGTTAATTCTTCAAGAGCATTCTCAACAAAAGTATAGATACCCTCAATCTCATTGTTGTCAGCTAATTCAATATCCAACCTATCAATGAGTAACCTTTGATTAGCACTAAACTGGCTATTAGGATTTCTCTTTTCATAAATCTTCAATCTCTTCAACTCATTCTCAATGATTCCTTGAAGCAGCTTTTTATCTCTTGCCACTCTCTCTGAGGTATTATAAAACACCTCACTTGAAGTAATATTGCTAATGTCAATAGCCTCATCCATACTACCATCAAGGATTTGCTGTGCTAAAGAACCAAAGTTCTTATCAGCTTCCTTCATAGCTCTTTGTATGGGACTTGCACTAATGTTCTTAAAGAAATTCTTAACTGCTTGAATTACTCTTTGCAGCAGATTACTGTAAGGAGAAGATGGGACTTTCTCTCCTTGAAGGAGATGCTTTGCAAGTAATTTACCCGCAGCTTCCTTTGCCAACTTAGCCTCATCACTATGATATAAGGTATCATAGGTGTCATAGTCCTCACCTATAATTTCTCTTGCCAATCCATTGGAAGATATGTTATTGATAAGTCTATTGATAAGTGGATTATCTCCCATAGCTTCAATGGCAAAGTGTGCAAATTCCTCAGGAAGTGCTCTTTCACCTTGAATACCATTAGCAAGCCTAATCATTTCAACAAGACCATTTGCTGCATTTCTTGCAACATCAAAGTCAGTTACACCATGAATACCCATTCTCTTTTCAAGGTCAGTCAAAGCACCTATCCCTATTCCATGAGATTCAAGAATACCTCTCAACCTATTATTAAGGTTTTCATTGTATTCCATCTTATCTGCATCAACAGAGTTAAGCCTGTTTCTTTTCTCAACCTTTACTCCAATGAATACTCTTGGAGATTCAGAATCTTGTATCTTGATTATGTTAGCTACATAATCATCACTATACTCTGAGTTCTGATTAAAGGCTATAGCCTTCTGTTTCAACTTCTGATAATTCTCATCATTGTTTACCCATAAGGCTGGTCTGTCCATTCCCTTCTTATAGTACCCTATTTCTCTATTAAGCCTTTCAAGTACTTTAGTCTCTGGAATGACCTTACTAAGATTAGTCTGCTTTAGCAAACTTCTCAATGTAGGTTCATTGTTTTCATCTAATGTTAATCTTGGTTGCCAGTCCTTTATGAACTGACTGCTTTTTGTGATAAGATACAGTCTTGTAGTTTCACTTCTATTGTTAGAGGTGAAGGACAGCAAGTCCTTGAATAACTTGCTGTCCACTACCTGACCATTTCTATTCTTCACCTTTGGAATAATTGCACAACTTCTTGCCATATCTTATAAACTATATAATGTTGGAGCACCACAAATATTATCACCATTCTCATCCTTATACTCTGTATTAGGCTGAAGAGCTGTTACATCATCAGTCTTAGGAGCAGAGGTATCAAGAGGAGTGCCATATACCTGTTGGAAAGCATCAGTATCTACTTGTGGAATAGAATCCCAATACTCTTGGGGCATATTCTGATAATCAGGCATAGAATCATAATCAACCTCAGCATCTCCAAGGTCAAATCTTGACAATGTATCTGCATAAGGGTCATAATCTTTCCTATTCTTATCAATTACAGTTTCCATCTCCTCTACATCCTTGCCATATTCATATTCAATGAAGCTGTTTCTGAAACCTAATGGTTCAATCCTTTCATAGGTTGCAACATTAGTTTGTTCAGTACCTACAGATGATAGTTTGTAATAGATATAATTTCCTCTGATTCTTCTACCTATATACTTAAAGAAGTCATAAGCAGGACCATCAGGAGTATCTATCCTTTTCTTGATAACTTTCTTATCTCCAAAGGTAGCATTATCATCAATTACAAATGTAACTTCATCCTTAACTTCATTATCCTCTCCTATGAATTGGACAGAGGCTGTATCAGGGATTTCAGGGACCAACTTTCTATTATCCAAGTGGTTATAGACATACTGGTCTACAAATTGACTATAGTCATCACTTGATGACAAGAGAGTTCTCAATGTACTTATGTACTCTGGGATAGCATTTCTCACTGCCACAGGTGCCAAATGGATAAAGGTTGAAGGTCCAAATGCAAAGCCATTCCTATAATAGCTGTATCTGAATAAGTTAAGAGCAAGTTTCTGAGCTTCTGGGTTACTCATATACAATAAAGATGCCCAATCTCTCATATATCTTTCTCTCAAAGTAGGACTTAATTGACCTACATTCTTAAACACTACTGTGTCTACAGGATTACTGTCATTTGCCCTGATTACCTTGAGTCTCTTAATAAATTCAAGGTCAGCTATATCCTCATTATCTGTAACCACTCTCTTGAAGTATTCAGGGAAGTTATTGATGAAATCCTTTCTCTTGTCAGAGGAAGTCACAATAATATCACCTACTTCTGAGTCTGGGTTTACAATCAATTCAGAACCAAAGAATCCATTCTTTGACATGATGTAGGCAAGCAAGTCATTATAAATACTGTTCATAGTCTTTACATTCAACTTACCAGTCTTTGTCATGTCTCTAAGGTCATCAATTACAGCTCTGAATGATTCAGTATATTGAGGGAAGTAAGACCCTAACATTTCTTCTGTTTTCTGTAAGCCAAGAGTATAGAAAGCCTGTAAGAAAGGAAGAGGAGCTGACAATAGTCTTTCTCTTAGAGTGTCAGTGTCAGGATTGCCTGATAGCAGACCATCAAGTATTACATTGGCATTCTTCAATGGGAACTTGTCATTATTCTCTATTTGGTCTAACAGGTCTTTCACTTTCTGCATCTTCAACTCTGTATCTGCAATAGTAGGACCAGCAGCACCTCCTTGGGTATCAGACCTTGTAGCCTGTACTAACTGTCCCAAAGCATCAGCAGAGTTCATAATTCTCTTGAACAAATATCCAACTGCAACTTGTTTCTGATAGAACTCAATCTTTCTGAAATCAGAAGTCTGAGACCTGTCAGTAACAGCCTCCTTAGCAAGCATTATATTGTCTGCAAGCTCTTCAATATAGAAGCTATTATTCTTGTAGTTATCATAAGTCAAGTCATTATTAAGAGCAGCCTTCTCCTTATACTTATCCAGCACTTCATCTATGATAGTATCCTTACCTTTACCCTCTCTACTCTCCCTGAAATAGGTCTGAGTAATCTCTTGTACAATAGGCTGCATCATTAACAGACCTATCTCAATAGGATTATAACCTAATCTTGAAAGAAGCATAGAAGCATCAGCAGTGAAAGTATTCTGATTAAGTGCTGCAAGCACAGGGTCTTTAACATTATCCACAGAAGCAGCCAAGAATCCAGCATTATTCTTTGAGATAAATTCCTTGTCACCATTCATAATATCATGTAGAGATGTAAGTCTCTTTCCATTCAATACAAATGAGCCATTTTCTTCATCCAAAGCTAACTGAGTATGTTGCATCAAAGCATGGTTTGCATTATGGTTGGCATAAATACCAATCAACTTAGCACCAGTCATGTTCTGTTGATGCAGCATTACCTGAGTTCTTGGTGATAATGGGTCCATCTTGACCTTTGTCTTTTCTGCCAACTTATCAAGAGTATCAAGGTCTAAGTCAAATAGATATGAAGCAATAGACTTGGGATAAAACTTTACACCTTTCTGTACAGTCTTATTAAGTTCTACACCTACATCCTTTAATGCTCTAGCCAAGTCACTCTCATAAGAATCATTGAGAATGGTCATTATTCTTGCAGACTTCTTCTGATAATCAAAACCACCTGGGTTAAGAATCTTTGAAGCTGTATCTGCATTAGTCAGGACTCCATACATCATATCTATCAACAAGTTATTCCTTGCTTTAAGACTGTTCTCCTGTGGAGACTTATTGAAGTCATACTTTACCTTTTCTATCTTCTTCCCAATGAAGTAATTCTTCTTATTAGTTTTAAACCATTCAGAGAATTTCTTCTGTGCAGTTTCAGAGAATTGGTATCTTTTAACATCTTCTTTCTTTAACCATTTATTAAACTCTTCTGTAAAGTCAGCTATGTCATCCAAGTCTGCTGCCTCATCCCAATCTTCAGTCTGCTCTTTAATAAATTGTGTAAGTGCCTCACCTAAGTTTCTATCAATCTCATCTACAATATCTGGGTTATTAAGATAGAAGTCATCCCAAGCTCCCTTGATATTATATAGTTTCTTAATATTAAACTCAGGTAACATGATATACATCTTATCCACATCAAAGTCAGAACCTGACAGGGTAGTAATCTCAGCAGGAAGCATGATTGCAGAACCATTCTGTTGAGGAAGGAATCCTTTAATTCTTAAAGGAGCCATTGAATATTTATCTTCCGTAGGCACACGGTATCCAATAAGCCTTCTCAAGTCTTCTGGCAACCTTTCAATATCAAGTTCATGAGTTCCTGGTTTCATAAGAGGCTCATAGAACTCTCTACTATATGCAGGCATATAACATTCAAGATACTTAATCCTCTTGTTAGCACCTTCACCTTCAAATACTACATGAAGTTCATCAGTCAAGCCATAATCAGATACCTGAATTAAAGCTCCACCTCTAATCTTCTGTTTAGTAATTCTACTCTTGATTACACTATTAAGGAGTGTCTGTACTCTTTGAGATTGCACAGGGTCAAAGAGAGGGATATTGAAGTTGTTGTTCTCATCAAGAGTACAAGCCCTCATCATATCCATACCATATCTTTGATTGCCTCTTATCTCTTCAAGTAAGATTTCTTCTACTCTCTTTGGGTCTTTGAATATCTCATCTACATCAGCAAATGCTTGAAGAATGTTCTCAGTGTTGATAGCATTGTACAGGTCAAGCCACTCTTTCTTAGTCATCTTCTTACCATTAACCTCAATGATTGTATCATCAGAGATGTCAGCAGTAATTAGCTTTCTAATCTGAGTACCTATCAACTGAACAGCATCAATAGCATGTTCAGGAGTTGCAGTCTGAAAACCATAATCTTCATAAGATACTTTATGTACTACATTAGGATTCTCATTACCAAATCCAATGCCTGTAGCATCTTTAAGCCTCTGAATTACATCAGCCTCTGTATTTACATCATTCAAATCTATTACACCTTGTTTTCCAACCTTAGTAGTAGACTCAAACTGAACTACATCAATCTGATTGTCCTCCATAAACTTATTTATGGCTTTCAGCTTGCCTGACCTTCCTAAAGGACCAGCAATTAGTTCGTGCATAGCAAGTAATAGGAACTCTGAGTTCTTATGCTGCACAGGTACTTTCTGATAGATAGGATTATCCATATCATCTACCTCAGTAAATCTCGGGTTGCCATTCTCATCTACCACTTGAGTACCTGTTCTCTCATCTACAAGAGGAACTTGCTTCTTGTGATAACCTGCTACCTCCTTTACCTGTGTATAAACATAAGGCTTCTTAGTCTGCCAAATGATATTGAAGTCTTTAATATTCCAATCTCCATTCTTGAAGTTGTTATATGCCTGCTCCATATCATCTGTCCACTGACCTGACATACCAAGTATTGCCCTATAGGAACTCAAACTTCTATATGCCTGAGCATCTGCTACATTCACATTTCTAAACTTGCTGATGATATTATCTCTGTCTATCTTGGTCATTTCATTTCTTCTAACCCTTTCATCAAGTACAGTCTTGATGTCTTCAAGTACAGAAGATATTATCTCATCATCCTTCAAGTAGATAGTTCTTTCCCAGTCCCTACCAATTCTCTCACCTTTATAAGTAGCCTTAGTATTCAGTCTGAGGGCAGGAGCATGAACCTCCTTATATCTCTTCTGAAAGTCCTCAAGATTCTTATAGAAGGCAAGGTCTGTAGTAGTAAGCTGGATAATTTGTGAAGTAGCTAACTTACTGTTCCAATAGTATTCTCTAAGTGCATCCTTAGCATTGTTCTTAACAAACAGACTTCTTGAGATTGACTGAGCATCTTTCAACTCCATCTCACCTCTTGTTGCCTTATCTGTAAGTAATGCCTTGATTTGCTCCATTAGGCTATTAGCCTCTCTGCTATCAAAAGCACTGTTATTGTTGTAGGCTCTAAGCATTAGTTCCATATTGGTATTCCATAATGAACCTAAAGCATCCTTAGCCTTAATGAGTGCCTTTGCAGTTATTGCATTCTGCTTGGACTGACCTTCAAAAGGAAGATACTTGTACTTGCCATTAGGAAGCTCATCAAGCAGTCCTACCCTTGACCAATCTCTGTAGGTCTGTTCAAAACCATCTTCCATCATGTCATTAAGAGTAGTTCTTAGAAAGTTTCTGAGTTCAGCACCAGTGCCTTTGGATTTAAGTCTGCTTAACCTATCAATGAATGTTTCTCCATTGTCATATCTTAGGTTGTTAAGTGCAGGAAGGAACTTAAATTCTGCACCTCCCATACTCTTTATACTACCATCTTTCTTTCTGACAATATCATAGTTTGCAATAGGCTCTACACTCTTATCTCCACTCTGATAAGCCTCATCCCTTTCTCTAACCAGCATGATTCTGTCATACTCTTGATTAACCAAGTCTACTAACTTGTCAAGAATAACATCATCATAGGTTCTTTTCTTACCATTTTCATCAAGCACATCACCTGTTGTGTACTTTCTGAATCTGATAAATTCAGCAGAAGGGCTATCTGAAAGAATAGGAACATGATACCAAGCATACTTTATACTTGACTTTGCAGAGTCAGGGTCTCCCCAATACTCTGTAAGAAGAACTAAAGTATAGTCCAAATCATCCCAATTGGTATAGTCTACTTTGTCAGAGTTCAGCACTACTTTATGGTTAAGACCTCTTCTCAATTCATCAGACTCTGCAAGCTGTCTTAGCCAGTCATTTCTCCAATGACCATCCTTAAAGAACCACTCATAGTCTTTGAACTCAGTCTGCATAAACTGTTCAAATCTCTCCTTGTCATTCATAACATTCTTGAGATTCTTAATAAGTTTACCTAAGTAGTTAGGAGTAACATGAGAATAGTAAGACTTATCATTCTCTCTGACACTACTCTCAATAGCATCCTCAGTTACTTCTGCCATCATACTTGCAATCATGTTGTAAGCAGAGCCAAAAGTATTGATAAGGTCTCCTCTCTTCTCAGTACCATCCTCTCTTGTCTCAGACTTGACTTCACCTTTCTTAATACCACTAAATATAACATTCAATTGTGGTAAAAGAAGCATAATTGGGTCAGTAAATGTGATACCTGGAGATGTCTTTATATCAGTTAATGCAATCTTTAATACAGAAGGATTGGCATCAATACCTAACATATGAAGCAACTTCATTATGGTATTCCATACATCTTCTCTCTCCAAGAGTTGAAGTCTGGATTCTGTATCAAGGTTCTGGAACATATTGTTCAATGTCTCAGTCCATTGTAAACCTTTAGCTGCATTATCCTTGTTTATTTCCCCATTCTTCTCATATACACTATCATCATCAAGCTGTATTCCATTCTCATAGTTATCTCTCCAAGCATCAAGAAGATAATACACACCTTCAGGCTTATTGATGGCAATAGTTTCCATCTTGAAAGTACCATCAGGCATCATCTTCTTCTTTTGAATCCAGTAAGGAATAAAATCCTTTCTGAAGTCTTGATAGAACTGAGAGAATAAAGTCTCATCACCTTGAAGTAACTTGGTTACTTGCTTAACCCAAGGCTTGATTCTTTGCAAATCCTGCATCAAAGGAAGCATATCATCAGAGTTAATCATGTTCCTTAACTTGTCAATGAAAGTAGCATGAACATAGTCAGCATCAAGGTATCTTGTGAAACCTAAATCATCCTTTTCATACTTACCTCTATAGTCAAGTTTAGGTACTTGTCTGATTACTTTTCTTACAGCTTGTGACAGAGACTCATGTGAACTTACCTGTCTGAAATTAGTCATCCATCCATCCTTATAAGCCTCTTCTTGTCTCCAATCCTCTGCTTCATTATCTACCTCACTGTTACCCTCAGGGTCATCATCATTGAGGTTTGCATCAGCAGGTGCAATGTAGTTAGGGTCTATCCTAATACCCTCAGTCATTACAAGCAAAGTACTTGCTTCCTCAGCAAGAGCCTTGTAGACATAAGGGTCATCAACTATCTTCTTGTATTCCTGATTCTTATAAGTAGCTTTCTTCTTGGCAGCTTCTAATTTCTGCTCATCAGAGAACTTATCTGCACCTCTCATAGAATTGATTGCATTAAGTTCTTGCTGTATTCTACCTTCTTCTGTATCTTGTACATAAGAATTGAAGATGTTAGCTACTCTCTTGAATATACCAGCAGGAGTGTACTTCTTTATAACAGAGAATCTATCCAAGCTATTAAGTTCAGCCTGTAATTCTTCCTTCTCCACACCACTGGCATCATCAATTCTTCTCTTCAAAGAATCAGTCATTTCCTGCAAGGCATTATCAACTTCATTGCTGAAGAATCTTGCAATAAGGGTTACTCTATCTCTTCTTGTTCTTGGGTCAAAGAGTAGGTCTACCTTTTGCTGCTCCTCAACAGAAGTAATCCTTGGAGTATCAAAGGCATTACTTAATCTTTCTTCTGTAGTCTCCTCTTCTGGTCTTGAAGAAATAGAAGATAACAAATCTTTATGCCTTATAAGATACCCAATAACAGTAGCATGTGAAGGTCTACCTAATTCCTTGTAGTAAAGTATTGGGGTATCTTCTGAGGAACTTAATATCCTATCAATAATAGCCTGTCTATATTCTTCTGTAGCCTTGGCTTCTCCAAAGTTGTTTCCAGTAGTAAGCCAAGTAAAGAACTTTTGTACAGTATCTTCCCCTTTATTAGCTTGTCCTATACCTTCAGAAAATGGATTACCTATTCTACCAGCTTGTGCTTCTTCTGGAGTGTTGTATTTATTGAAATTCACTCTGTAAGCAACTATCCCAGCAGGGTTATCAGACTGCCATTTAGCATAGTTAGTTTTTAACTTTGGGTCAATAGCCACCCCATATTGTTGAGTTTTTCCTTTACTACTAGCATTTTTTGCTGTGTTTGCAATAAATGTAGGAAAATCTGATTTTCTAAGTTCCTTAATAAACTCTTGAAGTTCATATCCCATTGGGACATCCTCAATAGACTTATTATTCTTTTCCTGCCACAGTCCAACCAAGTTAAGTACTGATTGCTCTGTTTCATTAGGAAACTTCTTAGCTAATTCTCTAATTTCTGGTGTTATAATTAAACAACTCATATAATTTAAAATATTATTTGTGCAAAGGTAAGGAATTTAATTGTAATATGCAAGCTTTTATTCAAAAAGCTAAAGGGAGAACAAGTATTTAACTTATTCTCCCTTATAAGATTACTCAACAATGTACTTGACATATGGATACACTTTAATAAAGTATTTACACTTAAAGAAGGGTTTCCATTATACCTCTTTTGACAAACTCATCCATAAGTGGGTCTGCAAGTTCTTGAGCTTGTGGATGAGGTTTTCCAGTTTCAGCAATCCTACTTCTGAGTCTAAAGAAATGTTTCCAATCACTTACAAAACCAGTCATTACTAATTCTGTCTTTAAGGAGTTAGGTAAAACAGCTCTTGCTTCCTGTGGTTTCCATCCACTATTGATAAGCAAAGTGTAATGTGTTTCTGCGTTATTCAAAGTCCATAGGAAAGCATCAATGTCTTTATGTTCTCCTTCAGGTAATTGAATCTTCATCTTATTAATATCACACCAATCACCATCCCAATAAGCATAATGACCTGTAGGAATATCTAACCAACAAGGCTTAATGAATGTAAGCTCATTACCAAACTTATCCTTGGAGTAGTTACAATACATTTGTTATGTTAAGGCTCTTTATCCTTAACTCTCCTCGT